>Ga0265797_10002369_pt1 | contig 31758 bp, 25 predicted proteins | sample P2T30metagenome_FD_192433 | JGI IMG/M metagenome (GOLD analysis project Ga0265797, IMG submission 192433) | Plant litter microbial communities from East Loma Ridge, Irvine, California - P2 T30 | ecosystem: Environmental > Terrestrial > Plant litter > Unclassified | place: USA: California... | reverse complement strand
GGGTAAATTCTGGCTTGTGCTTGCCGCGCAGTCGGCGTGCCACTTCGCTGGCAACACGGCCGAGGACTTTGTCCGTCGCGTCAATCACGAACCAGTCGCGCTGGACTTCATGGCCCTTAGCGGAAAATGTTTTCATGTTTGACTTCCTAATGAAGAATGTATTTAAAACTGTGAAACGCTCAAATGGCGGTTCCGCCCTGGACCTGCAGCGGACGCATCCTTGTTGTTGACTTTTCCTGAGCGAACGGAAAGCTGGCGATTATAGCGTGGCCCGACATTGCCGGTCAAGGGTACCGCCAGGGCGATTGGCATTGCCGTGGCGCCAACTGCGCGCTAGTATTGCCGGATTGCTATTGCCGAAAGCGCAGCGTGACCGTCCGCTCAAAACTCTTTCCATTGCTGGCCGCGCTGCCCATGGCCGCCGCATTGGCGGCGCCTGCGGGCCGCACCTGCCATCTGCCGGGCGCCGAGGAGGCGCTGCGCTGTTTTAACGTGACGGTGCCGCTCGACTACGGCCAGCCCGGCAAGACCATCACCGTGCACGCCACGGTGGCGCCGGCCTATCGCGAGGCGGCACGGCCCGACCCGCTGTTCGTGCTGGCGGGCGGTCCGGGCCAGGCCGGCAGCGACATCCTGCCCGTCATCGACGCCGCCTTCCGCCGCGTGCGCGCCACCCGCGACATCGTGCTGATCGACCAGCGCGGCACGGGCCTGTCCGGCAAGCTCGATTGCAAGTCGCCGCCCGATATCGACACGCTGTCGGAAGAGCAGGTCGATGCCGAGGTGCGCCGCTGCATCGAAAAGATCGGCGCACCCTACGACAAGTACACGACCGACGCCGCCGCGCGCGACATCGAAAACATCCGCGCCGCCCTCGGCTATCGCCAGATCAACCTGTGGGGCGGCTCCTACGGCACGCGCCTCGGCCAGCATTACGCCCGCCTGTATCCGGCCAACGTGCGCACGCTGATCCTGGACGGCGTGGCCGCCCCCGACCAGATCATCCCCGCCGGCGGGCGCGATGCGCAGGCGGCGCTGGAGACGACGTTCCGTCAATGCGAAAGCGACGCCGCCTGCAAGCGCGCGTTCCCTGCCCTGCGCAGCGAATTCGCCAGCCTGTCGGCAAAGCTGGACAAGGGACCGTTGACGCTGACGATGGCCGACCCGCGCACGACGGCCGTGCGCCCCGTACAGATTTCCGGCCGCCGCTTTGCCGCCACCGTGCACCGCGTGCTGTATTCGCAGCCGGATGCGCACAGCCTGCCCTTCCTGATCCACAGCGCCTACAACGGCCGCTGGGAGCCGTTTGTCGCGCGCAGCAACCGCGATACCGACTTTTCGGCGGACGGCAGCATGTCCGGCCCACTGTACCTGGCCGTCGTCTGCGCCGAGGACTATCCGTTGCTGACACCAGCGCTGGCCGAAGCGGACACGCGCGGCTCGTTCCTCGGCGCACCGCTGGCGGCGCAGCTGGCGACACTGTGCCCCGTCATCAACGTCAAGCCCGTGCGCGCTCCGGCACCGACGATGATTGCGGCGCCGGTGCTGATGCTGTCCGGTGCGCAGGATCCCGTCACCCCGCCCCGCCGCGCCGCCGCTGCGGGCAAATGGATGAAGACGGCGCAGCACGTGGTCGTGCCGAACGGCGGCCATATCGTCTCGACACTGGGCTGCGTGCCGCGGCTGCTGCGCGAATTCCTCGACCAGCCGGGCCGCCCCGTACAGGGGGACTGCATCAACGAGATCCCCGCCCCCACCTTCCAGCTCGATGCCGCGGGACCGCAACCATGATCGAAATCCACGACGTCACCAAACACTTCGGCAAGGTCCACGCGCTGGCCGGCGCCAGCTTCGTCGCGCGCGACGGCCACGTCACCGCGCTGCTGGGCCCCAACGGCGCCGGCAAGACGACCCTGCTGCGCATGCTGGTCGGCCTGTTGCGCCGCGACGGCGGCACGATCGCCGTCGACGGTGTCGACCCGGGCAAGGACCCGATGACGGTCCGGCGCAGCATCGGTTTTCTCACCGACCAGTTCGGGCTGTACGAAAAGCTGACGACGCGCGAGTACCTGCGCTACTTCGGCCAGTTGAACGACATGGACGATGCCGCCCTGGCCCGTCGTATCGACGAAGTGACGGAGCTGCTGGCACTGGGCGACATCCTCGAGCGCCGCGCCAAGGGCTTCAGCCAGGGCCAGCGCATCAAGGTGGCGCTGGCGCGCACGCTGCTGCACCGTCCGCGCAACCTGCTGCTCGATGAACCCAGTCGCGGCCTGGACGTGATGAGCGCACGGGCACTGCGCCGTGCGCTGGCCGCGCTGCGCGCCGACGGCTGCTGCGTCATCATGGCCACGCACGTGATGCAGGAAGTGACGAATTCGTGCGACGACGTCATCGTCATCGCCGGCGGGCGCACCGTGGCGCAAGGCACGCCGCAATCGCTGTGCGAACGCACGGGCATCGCCAGCCTGGAGGACGCCTTCGTCAAGCTCGTGGGCACCGAGGAAGGGATCGCCGTATGAGCGGCCGTGCGAAGTTCGTCGTGGTATTCGTCAAGGAGCTGCGCGAGACGTTGCGCGACAAGCGCGCCCTCGGCATGGTGCTGCTGTTCGTGCTGATGTATCCGATGCTGGTGGGCGGTGTGCTGCAGCAGCAGATCAGCCGCGCGCTGAAACCCGAGAAGGAAGGCATCGAACTGACCGTCATCGGCGCGGCGCGGGCGCCGACGCTGATGACGCAGCTCAAGCAGAAGAATGTCAACATCGTCGATGCCGGGCCGATGACGGAAGAAGCCATCACGGCGCTGCTGCGCACGCAGAAGACGGCGGCGGTGCTGCGCCTGTCGGACACGTACGGCGACGATTACCGCAGCATGCGGCCGGCGCGCGTCGAGCTGTGGTACGACTCGGCGGCCGACAGCGGCCGCAAGGTCGGCGACGTCGAGCAGGTGCTGCGCAGCTACAGCCGCACGATCGCCGGCGCGCGCCTGCTGGCGCACGGCGTCTCGCCCGCCACGCTGTATCCGGTGCAGGTGCAGAAGTACGACACGGGCACCAGCGCGTCGCGCTCGGCCTCCGTGATCGGCACGATGCTGGGCATGTTCTTCATTCCCGCGTTCTTCTTCTGCCTCAGCACCGCCGTGGACAGCACCGCCGGCGAGCGGGAACGCCGCTCGCTCGAAGTGCTGCTGGCGCAGCCGGCGCACACGCGCGACCTCGTGCTGGGCAAATGGCTGGCGGCCAGTTGCGTGTCGATCGTCGGCCTGACGCTGGAGCTGTGCATCGCCCACGCCGTGCTGAAATACCTGCCGCTCGAGGAAATCGGCATGTCCTGGCGCCTGTCGTGGCTCGACCTGCTGCTTGTCTGCGCCACGTCGCTGACACTGCCGCTGTTTGCCGCCGCGTTCGAGATCGCGCTGTCGATCAACGCACGCACGTTCAAGGAAGCGCAGACGACGGCCAGCTTCGCCATCATGCTGCCCATCGTGCCGGTGATCGTCGTGCCGATGCTGAACCTGAACACGGCCGCGTGGATGTACCTGGTGCCCGTGCTGTCGCACCAGACCTTGCTGCGCGAGATGGCCAAGGGCCAGGCCGTCGGTGTGCTGCCGTTCGTGCTGACGTTCGGCGCCAGCCTGTTACTGGCGCTGCTGTGCGTGGCGTTCACGCAGCGGCGCATGCAGAGCGACCGCTACCTGATGTCGATCTGAACACTGCATTACAATCGAAACACCTGCAATCGCATTCGGAGAATCATGATGGAAGTAAAAGTCAGCTGGAACGGCCCGTCGGGCATGAGTTTTCGCGCGCAGACCGGTTCCGGCCATATGGTCGCGATGGACGGCGCGCCGGAAGGCGGCGGCCACAACCTCGCGCCGCGGCCCATGGAAATGGTCCTGCTGGGCACGGGCGGCTGCACGGCATATGACGTCGTGCTGATTCTGAAGCGGGGCCGCGCGGACGTGCGCGGCTGCGACGTCACCCTGCAGGCCGAACGCGCCGAGACGGACCCGAAGGTCTTCACGAAGATCAATTTCCACTTTGTCGTCACGGGCCGCGACCTGAAGCCGGAAGCGGTGCAGCGTGCCGTCAGCCTGTCGCACGAGAAGTACTGCTCGGCCAGCATCATGCTGGCCAAGACGGCCGAGTTCACGCACTCCGTCGAGATTGTCGAGGTCTGACGGCATAGCCTCGGGCCGGCATGCGCTGCTTGCGGCGCTCGCCGGCTTGCACATCGTTGGCGCGCTGCTGATGTGGCGCGCCACCGTCGCGGTGCCCGAGCATGGCCCCGTCATCTATGCAAGATTGATCTTTGTACCGGAGCCGTTCGTGACGCCGGTACTGCCTGAACCTGTGCCGACCACGCGCCCCGCCGCCCGCCCATCGCTGCGCGCCGTACCCGCCGTGCCTGCGGCCAGTGCCACAACCACGATCACCGAACCGAACCTGACGCCAGCGCCCGCCGACGCTGCGCCCACGCCCACGCTCGACCTGGCAGCCATGCGCGCCTCTGCCGGCGAACACGAACGCCAACGCGCCCGGCCCGGCCTCGAACTGGTCCAGGAAGGCCAGCGCGTGCGCGGCCGCGACGACAGCGACGCCGCGCGCGCCATCAAGAAAGCGGGCCGCGTCGACTGCACCAAGGCTTACGCTGGCGGCGGCTTCGATCCCCTGAAACTCGTTCCGCTGATCTACGATACGTTGACGGATACCGGGTGCAAGTGGTGATTACAGCTGCCGCGCACTGAACGTATCGCACTGCGCGACTTCGCCGCTCTCGATGCCGCGCTTGAACCAGCGCACGCGCTGGGCCGACGTGCCGTGCGTGAACGAATCCGGCACGACGTGGCCTTGCGCCTGGCGCTGCAGCGCGTCGTCGCCGATGGCCGTGGCGGCCGACAGCGCCGTTTCGATGTCGCCCTGCTCCAGGATCTGGCGCGACCGGTTGGCGTGGAACGCCCAGACGCCGGCAAAGCAGTCGGCCTGCAGCTCCAGCTTGACGGAAAGCGCGTTGCCCTGCGTCTCGCTCATGCGCTGCTGGGCGTTGTGCACCTTGTCGGACAAGCCCATCAGGTTCTGCACGTGGTGGCCGATTTCATGGGCGATCACGTACGACTCGGCGAAATCGCCCGCGACGTGGAAACGTTGCTGCATCAGCTGGAAGAAATCCGTGTCGAGGTAGACATGCTGGTCGGGCGGGCAGTAGAACGGCCCCGTCGCCGACTGGCCCGTGCCGCACGCTGTCGGCGTGCTGCCGCTGAACAGCACCAGCTTCGGCTTGACGTACGTCTCGCCCTGCTGGCGGAACACCTCGCCCCAGACGTCCTCCGTGTCGGCCAACACCGTGCGCACGAGGCGCGAGGTGCGGTCCGTGGCCGGCTCCTGCCGGACCTGCGTCTGTTGCTGTTGCGGCGCGGCGCCGCTCATCAGGCCCAGCACGGTGCTGGGGTTGATGCCGAAGACGTACGAGACGATCAGCGCGACAACGACGCCGCCGATGCCCAGCGAGCCGCCGCCGATACCGAAGCCGCCGCCACCGCCGCCACCGTCGCCACGGCGGTCTTCCACATTATCGCTTTCGCGGTTGCCTTCCCAACGCATGAGTAACTCCTGTTAGTGTTTTCGCCACTATAAAGGCTGCGCAGGGTTCGATGGCGCAAGTTACGCGTTGTCACAAATCGGCGGCGGAAAAATGCCGGGGACGTTCAGATATAGTAGGTCGTCCCGGTCATCAGCTTCGACATCGCCGTCATCGCCAGCTTGACCGGCAGCGGCGTATCGGCCGCGCCCATGTCCTGCGCCGCCTTGCCGTGGGCGATTTCATCGGTACGCATCTGCTCGACGATGGCGCGCGACTTGGCGTCGTTGGCCGGCAGGCGCTGCATGTGCGATTCCAGGTGCTTTTCCACCTGGCGCTCCGTCTCGACGACGAAACCCAGGCTGTGCGGGTCGCCCATCTTGGCGGCCACGGTGCCCAGCGCGTACGCACCGGCGTAGAACAGCGGCGCCAGCACGCTGGTTTGCGAATTGAGCTCCTTCAGGCGCTGCGCCGTCCACGCCAGGTGATCCTCTTCCTCGCGGCTGGCCTTTTCGAACTGCTCGCGCAGATTGTCGCTCTTGGCGAAACGGGCCTGCGAGTTGTACAGCGCCTGCGCCATCACCTCGCCCACGTGGTCGACGCGGATCAGGCCCGCGCTGTGCTTGCGTTCTTCATCGGTCATGTGGGCATCGTCGACGTGGACGGCCGGTGTCGGCCGCGACGCGGACGCCACGCCCGAAATGACGCGCAGCGCCTTGTCCGCGCTGCAGATGAAACGGTCGAAGGGAGTGTGATATCTGGAGCTCATGGCATTCTGTCGTGCTTGTTCAGAAGACCATCATTATAAACGCCGGGTCACGCCGGCGTCGCGCGACTACGCCCCTTCGCGCAGGATGCGCTGGCGCTCGATCCAGTCGGCCACGGGCCCGCGCACGTCCAGGCCGGAAAAATCCTTGGCCACGCCCAGGTTCAGGCCCAGCAGGAACGGGATCGATTCGAGCGGCACGTGGGGGCAGTAGTCGCCGAATGCACGCATGAAGCGCGGCGAGTCGAGCACCTTGACGACGCCTTCGCCGCTCATGTACTGCAGGATGCTGGTGATGCTGTGGCCCGGGCCGATGGCGCGGTAGATGAAGCGGTTGAATTCCTTGTCCAGCTTCTTGAAGTCAAGCGACTCCTTCGTCATCAGGGTCGCCAGGTAGCACAGGCCGAGCGCGACGCGGAAAAACCCGGTCGATTCCTTCGTCGTCAGCCCGCAGCGGGTGACCGCCAGGATGTTTTCCTGCAGGGCGTCATCGAGTTTGGCGTTTTGCTGGCTCATGGGGAGCACTATAGCGCAAGGCGGAGCGTTTGCGGCTTGCCACCCACCGTCGGGCACGCTACCCTTGACGCTTTTTCAACCCTTGCCCTTGGGCGCTGCGCCCACTCCCCGGATTTCACACTCTGGCGCGACGAAAGCGCACCCTGTCGCAAGGGGGCAACCGATGTGTCGTCGTTTCAATACAATGCCATCATGTGAAAAAGTCAGCATGACGGCCCCGGCGGCGGCCCATGCTGCGCCGCAATAGTTTCAAGGAGTGAGCATGGAGTTAAGCATCCGCAACCTGTCCAAGACCTACGCCAACGGCGTGGTGGCGCTGGACAATATCTCGCTGACGATTCCGTCCGGCATGTTTGGCCTGCTCGGGCCGAACGGTGCGGGCAAGTCGACGCTGATGCGCATCCTGGCCACCCTGCAGGAATGCGATGCGGGCTCCGTCTTCTTCGGCGACCTGGACGTGCTGGACGAAAAGGACGAAGTGCGCCGCCAGCTCGGCTACCTGCCGCAGGACTTCGGCCTGTACCCGAAGGTCACCGCCTACGAAATGCTGGACCACTTCGCCGTGCTGAAAGGCCTGTCGCACCGGGGCCGCCGGCGCGAGGTCGTTGACGGCCTGCTGCAGCAAACCAACCTGTTCGACGTGCGCAACCAGCGCCTCGGCACGTTCTCCGGCGGCATGCGCCAGCGCTTCGGCATCGCCCAGGCGCTGCTGGGCGACCCGAAACTGATCATCGTCGACGAGCCCACGGCCGGCCTGGACCCGCAGGAAAGGGTGCGCTTCCACAACCTGCTGTCGGACATCGGCGACGAGCGCACGGTAATTCTCTCCACCCACATCGTCAGCGACGTGGCCGACCTGTGCGCCAATATGGCGATCATCAACAAGGGCGAGCTGCTCGTCACCGGCGCCACCCAGCAACTCATCGACGACATCAGCTGCAAGATCTGGGCGCGCTTCGTCGACAAGAAGGACCTGCCCTACTTCACGCAGCGCCACACGATCATCTCCACGCGCCTGCTCTCGGGCCGCACCTTGATCCACGCCTACAGCGACGACGATCCGGGCGACGACTTCGAGGAAGCCATCGGCGACCTGGAGGACGTCTACTTCGCGACCATCGCCGGCCGTCACGTGGTGGACGCCTGCGACTGACATGACGGCACTGCTCTCCATCGCGCTGTTCGAGGCAAGACAGCGATTCCGCCTGCTCTCGACGTGGGTCTACTTCCTGATGTTCCTGTCGCTGTCGACCTTGTGGGTCGGCGCGGCCGGCGGCGCCTTCAAGAACGCCACCGTCTCCTTCGGCGGCCGGGTCCTGATCAACGCGCCGATGCCCATCATGTTCACCGCCAGCGCGCTGGCGTGCCTGGGTGTTGTCGTCGTCGCGGCGATGATGGGCCGCGCGGTGCAGCAGGACTTCGAGTACGACATGCACCACTTCTTCTTCACGGCGCCGATCCGCAAGCACCAGTACATGCTGGGCCGCTTCCTCGGCGCGTGGCTGGTGCTGGCCGTGATCTTCCTCAGCGTCCCGCTGGGCCACGTGCTGGGCACCTGGCTGCCGGGTGTCGATCCGGATCGCCTCGGGCCGTTCCGCTTTCAGGCGTATGCGCTGTCGTACCTCGTCGCGCTGCTGCCCAACCTGTTCATCTTCGGCGCCATCTTCTACGTGCTGGCCGCGCTGACGCGGCGCATGCTGCCCGTCTACGTCAGCAGCGTCGTCATGCTGATCGGGTATATCGTCGCGCCCAGCCTGGCGCGCGACCTGGATTACAAGACACTGGCCGCGCTGATCGATCCGTTCGGTACCGCCGCCGTGATCCGGCTGACGGAATACTGGCCCATCGCCGAACGCAATACGCGCCTCGTGCTGCCGGAAGGCGTCTACCTTCTGAACCGCGTCATCTGGTGCTCGTTCTCGCTGGTGGCACTGATGCTGGGTTACTGGCGTTTCCATTTCGTCGGCACGCTCGATGGCGGCGCGGCCGGCCGCGGCGACAGCGACGCGCCGCTGCGCATCACGGCAACGGCGGCGCAGACCGTCGAACCGCCCGACTTCAAGGCGCGCAGCCTGCCGCTGCTGCTGGCGCAGTTCACGTGGCTGAACCTGCGCGAAACAACAAAAAACGTCTACTTCTTCGTGCTGGTGCTGGCGGGCGTGCTGACGATGTACGCCGGCGCGCTGGACATGGGCTCGATCTGGGGCACCAATACCTATCCGCTGACGTACGTGGTGCTGGAGATGGTCGGCAAGACGTTCACGCCGTTCATGATCGTCATCACGACGTTCTATGCCGGCGAGCTGGTATGGCGCGAACGGGAACACCGCATGTCGCAGTTGCTCGACGCACTGCCCGTGCCAAGCTGGCTGCCCATGCTGTCGAAGCTGGGCGCCCTGATCGGCCTGCAGATGCTGCTGCTGCTGGTCGTCATGCTGTGCGGGATGTCGATCCAGGTCTTCCATGGCTACTTCGCCTTCGAACCGGCGCTCTACCTCACGCAGCTGTACACCATCGAGCTGCCGTATTACGTGCTGATCGCCGTGCTGGCCATTGCCGCGCAGGTGCTGATCGGCCACAAGTACATGGCGTACTTCGCGATGATCGTCTACTACATCGCCACCATCACCCTCGCCGGCCTGGGCCTCGAACATCCGCTGGTGCTGTACGGTGTGACGCCGGAGATCCGCTATTCCGACATGAACGGCTACGGCCACTTCCTGCTGCGGGAGCGCTGGTACCAGCTTTACTGGGGCGGCGCCGCGCTGATGCTGGCCGTGCTGACGCTGGTGTTCTGGCCGCGCGGCGTCAGCGAGGAATGGCAGACGCGCCGGCGCCTGGCACGCCACGCCCTGACGATGCCCGTTCTGGCCACGTTCGGCGGCGCCCTGCTGCTGTTCGTTGCCACGGGTGCGATCCTGTTCTACAACCTGAACGTCGCCAACGAATTCGAGACGGCCTATCGCCAGGGTGCGAACCGCGCCGACTACGAGAAGCGCTACAAGCGGATCGCCGCGCTGCCGCAGCCGCGCATTGCGGACGTGAAGCTGACGGTGGACATCGTGCCGGACGCGCGCCGGCTCGTGGTGAAGGGCCGCTACCTGCTGGAGAACCGCGGCACGCAGCCCATCGGCACCGTCTACGTCACGCAGGAAGCGCATGCGACGTTGCGGCCGCTGCGCTTCGGCGTGCCGGCCCGCGCGACGCTGAACGACGCGGCACTGGGCATGCATGCCTACGCGCTGGCGACGCCGCTGGCACCGGGCGCCACGCTGCCGCTGGAGTTCGAACTTGTCTACGAACCGAAAGGCATTTTCGGACTGGGACAGGACACGCCCGTCATCGGCAACGGCACCTTCTTCAACAACGCCGTGCTGCCGCACATCGGCTACCAGACCGGCAACGAGCTGACGGACCCGCGCGACCGTCGCAAGCACGGCCTGGCGGCGCAGGCGCGGCTGCTGCCCCGCGACGATCCGAAGGGCCTGGCGGACAACGTGATGAGCAGCGACGCCGACTGGGTCATGTTCGACGCCGTGATCGGCACGGCCGCCGACCAGACCGCGATCGCGCCCGGCTCGCTGGTGAAGGAATGGACGCGCGACGGGCGACGCTACTTCCACTACCGGGCCGAGAAGCCGATCCTGAACTTCTACTCGTTCCAGTCGGCGCGCTACGCCACGCGGCACGATTGGTGGCAGGACGTGGGCATCGAGGTCTACTACCACCCCGGCCACGAGTACAACCTGGACCGCATCACGCGCGGCGTGCGCGACGGACTCGATTACTACACCCGCAACTTCGGGCCGTACCAGCACAAGATCCTGCGCGTCGTCGAATTCCCCGCTTATGAACGGTATGCGCAGTCATACCCGAACACGGTACCCTTCTCGGAAAGCATGGGCTTCATCGCCAAAGTGGACGAGAAGGACCCCAAGGACATCGATTACCCGTACTACGTGACGGCCCACGAGGTGGCGCACCAGTGGTGGGGCCACCAGCTCGTGGGCGGCAACACGCGGGGCGCCACCGTGCTGTCGGAAACGCTGGCCGAATATTCGGCGCTGATGGTGATGAAGAAGACGTTCGGCCCCGAGCGCATGCGCCGCTTCCTGCGCTACGACCTGGATATGTACCTGATGGGCCGCGCGATGGAAAACAGGACGGAGCTGCCGCTGGCCGACAACGAGAACCAGGGCTATATCCACTACCGCAAGGGCAGCCTGGTCATGTACCAGCTGCAGGACATCGTCGGCGAGGAGCGCATCAACGCGCTGCTGCGCCAGCTGCTGCGGCAGCACGCGTTCCGCAACGGTCCGTATCCGAGCGTGACGGCGCTGGTGGACGGCCTGCGCGCCATCGTGCCGCCGGCCCAGGCCTACCTTGTCGACGACCTGTTCAACGCCATGGTCCTGTACGACAACCGGGCGCTGTCGGCAACGTACGGCAAGCGCGCGGACGGCCGTTACGACGTGACGCTGACGGTGCACGCGGCCAAGCTGCGTGCCGACGGGCTGGGCTCGGAGAAGGAAGCGCCGCTGGCGGACTTCATCGATATCGGCGTGGACGACAAGGACGGCAAGCCATTGGCGCGCGAACGCAAGCTGATGGAGCGGCGCGAAATGACATACCGGATGATCGTCGCGCGGCGCCCGGCCCGGGCCGGCATCGACCCGGACAACAAGCTTATCGACCGCAAGCCGGGCGACAACATGATCGCCGTCGAGGCCACGGCGCCGTAGGTCGGTTAAACCGCGAACAGACCCCATTGTCCTGCTGCCTTACGCTGGCGTTTTGCAGACCACACAGGAGTGAGCAATGGGATTCGATCTCGGTAACATGCTGCAGCAGTACCTCGGGGGCAACGCCGCCGACCCGGCGCGTGCGGAAGAGGACTTCGGCAACGTGGCCCAGCAGGCGCCGCGCGCCTCCGTGGCGCAGGGTGTGACGGAAGCGCTGCGCTCGGACCAGACGCCGCCGTTTGCAACGCTGGTCAGCCAGCTGTTCGGCCGCAGCGATCCACAACAGCGCGCCGGCATGCTGAACCAGCTGCTGGCCAATGTCAGCCCGGCGATGCTGGCATCGCTGGCGGGCGGCGTGGGCAGCCTGTTCAAGGGCGGCGGCCAGCCGCAGGTGACGCCGGAACAGGCCGAACAGATCACGCCGGCGCAGGTGCAGGAAATCGCCGCCACGGCCGAACAGCACAACCCCGGCATCGTCGATCACATGGGTAACTTCTACGCCGAACACCCGACGCTCGTCAAAGCGCTGGGCGGCGCCGCGCTCGCCATCGTGCTGGGCAAGATCGCCCAGTCGCATCAGAACTGATTTCTTCCAACTCGAACAAGGAGCTGCATATGGGTATCCTGAGCAATATCTTCCACAAGATCTTCCCGTCGTCGCATCCGGCCGTGCAGCAGAAGCCGGCCGCTCCCGCCGCCGCGCCGCAAGCCGCTCCGGCTGCGGCCTCGCCTGCTGCGCCAGCAGCGGCAGCAGCGCCAGCCGCACCAGCGGCCGCACCCGCCGCCGCGATGGCCGAGGTGGACGTCGAAGCGATCCTGAACCAGAAAGCCCAGCAGGCCGGCCAGCCGCTGAACTGGCGCACGTCGATCGTCGACCTGCTGAAACTGCTGGACCTGGACAGCAGCCTGCAGTCGCGCAAGGAGCTGGCGCAGGAGCTGAACTACACGGGTGACACGGGCGATTCCGCCAAGATGAACATCTGGCTGCACCGGCAGGTGATGAACAAGCTGGCCGCCAATGGCGGCAAGGTGCCGGCTGATCTGAAAGACTAACGCCCCGCAGTGCGGGGCGTTAGGACTGATTCGCAGTGCGGGGCGTTAGAACTGACTCGCAGTGCGGGCGTCGGGACTGACTGCGCGTTTGGGGACTGGCTCCCGTTACTGGCCGAACGGCCGGTAACGGGTGCCTGTCCCCGACGTTTGGTTGCGGTGCCGACTTGCCGGCGAACGTCGGGGACAGGCACCTCGTCGGGCGTTCGCCCGAGAGGAGCCAGTCCCCAGCATCCTCCGCGGCCAACGGGAACCGGCTATTACTGCAGTTTGAAGACGCTGACCACGCCGGCCAGCGCGCCGGCCTGCTCGCGCAGCGATGCGGCGGCGGCGGCGGCTTCCTCGACCAGCGCGGCGTTCTGCTGCGTCACGCTGTCCATGTCGGCAATCGCGCTGTTCACCTGCTCGATGCCGGCGCTTTGCTCCACGCTGGCCGTCGTGATCTCGCCCATGATGTCCGTGACGCGGTGGATGCTCTGCACCACTTCGGCCATCGTCGTGCCGGCCTCGCCGACCAGCTTGCTGCCCGCGTCGACCTTGTCGACCGAGTCGCCGATCAGCACCTTGATTTCCTTCGCCGCGGCGGCCGAGCGTTGCGCCAGATTGCGCACTTCGCTGGCGACGACGGCAAAGCCGCGGCCCTGCTCACCGGCACGCGCTGCTTCCACGGCGGCGTTCAATGCCAGGATATTCGTCTGGAACGCGATGCCGTCGATGACGGAGATGATGTCGACGATCTTGCGTGCCGAGGCATTGATCGAGTCCATCGTTTCAACCACGCGGCCAACGACGTCGCCACCGCGCACCGCGACTTCCGATGCGCTGACGGCCAGCTGGTTTGCCTGCCGCGCATTGTCCGCGTTCTGGCGCACGGTCGAGGTCAGTTCTTCCATCGACGATGCCGTTTCTTCCAGCGCGCTGGCCTGCTGCTCGGTGCGCGACGACAGGTCCAGGTTGCCGGCGGCGATCTCGCCCGAGGCGCTGGTGATGTGCTCCGTGCCGCCGCGGACCTGGCCGACGATCCGCGCCAGGTTGTCGTTCATCGTTTTCAGGGCGCCCAGCAGGCGGCCCGTTTCGTCGTTCGTCGTGCTGCGGATATCGCTGCGCAGGTCGTTGTTCGCCACCGACCATGCCACTTCCACGGCGCGGTTCAGCGGTACGACGATGCCGCGCGTCAGCCACCACGAGCAGAACGCGCCCAGCGCCAGCACGACGGTGCCGAACACGATCATGAAGCTGCGGCTGCTCTGGTAGTTGGCGTCGATGCGGTCCGCTTCCCTGTCGATGACCTGGCGTTGCAGCTGCAGCAGGTCGCCAAGGGCGTCCAGATACGCTTTACCGGCAGGCACGAAAGTCTTGACCAGCACTTCGTTCGCCTCGTCGACTTTGCCTTCCTTCTTCAACGCGACGATACCGTCACGAGCGGCCAGATAGCCTTTGCGGGCCGTGCCGATGCGCTCGAACGCTTCCTTTTCCGGGCCGCTCACGAGCAGCGGCTCGACCTGCTTCTGCAGCGCGGAGACCTCCGACGTCGACTTGGCGGTTTCCTCGGCAAAGAACAGGCCCAGCGACGGGTCGCTGCTCTTCGAGATGGCGGTAGTACGACGCACACTGGTGTGGATGCGCAGGTACCAGTCCGACACCATGCGCTCTTTTGCCAGCGGCACGCGCGTCAGCTCACGCGTCGCACCCGCGACCGATTGCATGTTGTAGATGCCGAAGCCCGTCATCAGGATCATGAGGGCGAGGACGAGGCCGAAGCCCACGCTGAGTCGGGTACCGATTTTCAGGTTGTTCATTTGTGTCAAGAATCGCGGCCACCGCCTGAACGGCAGGGACAAAGATACTGGTTGCTCAAAAGGGAGGCAAGTCTAGCATATTCTTGGTTTCCACTTGGAAATTATTACTTCCTGTGGCTACGTCGCGTCATCCGTTATTTGCGTTGAAACTGTGCCGCCGGCGCACGATTTCACACTTGCTCTACGGTAGCTCCGCGGCTTACCATCGCGGCATGACTCCACGTCCTTTCTCCGAACTGCGCCGCGCGCTGCTGCTGACGGCGGCCACGCTGCCGATGATTTCCGCCCACGCCGCCGGCGTGACTTACGGCACCCACGGCATGGCGCTGTTCGGCGGCCGCGAAGGGCTGTACGCATCGCACCTGCCGATGTTCCACGCGCCGCACGACTATCAGGTGATCCTGCGGGTGCGGCTGGTCGATGCGAAGCTGGATGCCGAACTGCGGCAGCGGCTGGACGGCCGCACGGCGCTGTGGACGATCGATCCGGAAAAATTCGAACTGGACCGGCTGGCTCCCGGCGCGGCGGTGCCGCTGCGGGGCTTCCGTGCCACCGTCGTGCAAGGACACTTCGAACAGGGCGGCAAACCGCAGTACAAGAATGTGGAAGTCGTCGTCGACGAGGTGCTGCTGTTCCGCCGGCTGTCGGCGCAGACGCTGGAGAACGCCAGCGCGCGCTACCTGCAGGTGGGCACGGGCCGCCAGCGCTTCCTCGTCAAGACGATCGACAGCCGCCCGGACTTCGACCATATCGTCGCCTATCGCGCCGCGCCGGGCGCGGACACGGCTTCCGTCACGGTGCCCAAGGTGGGACTGAAGCAGCCTTCGGCGCGCGAGCTGGCCGCGGCGCTGGAGGTGCCGGCCGCCGCGATCGGCGGCACCGTCTATTTCTATACCGACGACCTGCGCTGACCACAGGACCCGGCCGAAAGGCTGGGGTCAGACCCGGCGGGTCTGACCCCGAAAAAACGGGACCGGCAGGTCCCGTTTCTTTTACTCCGTCGCCACAGCCTTCTTGGCCGCCGTCGTTTTTGTCGCTGCCTTTTTCGCCGGCGCCTTTTTGGCCGCCGCTTTCTTCGCAGCCGGCTTGGCGGCAGCGGTCTTCTTCGCCGCCGTCTTCTTCGCCGGCACCGCGGCCTCTTCGCCCTCGGCGACCGGTTCTGCCGCGGCCTTCGGCTTCGCGCCCGGCTTTTCCTTGCGCGGCTCGAACTCGAAGCTGATCTTGCCGTCCTTGCCGCGCGTCAGGAACGCCTTGAACGGGCGCCGCGTACGCTGCGACACGAAGCCCGGCAGCAGATCCGTCTTGCCTTCATTGAGCAGCTTGGCCATCTGCTCCGGCAGGATTTCCTGCTGCAGGATGATGCGGCCGCTGCGGAAGTCGCACGTCTTCGGCTTGGCGACGCTGTGTTCGCACACGTACGCCAGGCCCATTTCGTAGACGCCGCCATTGCACTTCGGGCATGGGCCCAGCGGCGTCTGGCCGGTGAAGTCGACGCCTTCGCCGTCTTCGCTCTCGTCGTTCTGGCCAAAGTCGAATTCGACCTTGTAGTTGTTGATGTCCTCGTCGCGCACGATGCGCAGGATGGCGGCGAACGGCCGGCCCATCTTCGAGCGGAAGCCCTGCAGCGGACCGATGGTGCGGTTCTTCAGCAGCTCTTCCACTTCGGCGATCTCGAACTGGCGGCTGCCCGGGGTTTTGCCCATCGAGAAGTCGCACTTCGTGCAGGCGAAGCGGCGGTAGTTTTCCTTGACGACGCCGGCGCAGTTCGGGCACGGCGTCTGCAGCGTCGCATAGTCGCCGGGGATCGTGTCGTTGTCGTACTCCTTGGCGCGCTTGACGATAATCTGCGTCATCTGCGCGATCTCGCGCATGAATTCCTCGCGCGAAATCCGGCCCTTCTCCATCTGCGACAGTTTATATTCCCACTCGCCCGTCAGCTCAGGCGCCGTCAGTTCGTTGACGCCCAGGCCGCGGAGTAACGTCATCAGCTGCGACGCCTTGGCGGTCGGGATCAGTTCGCGCCCTTCGCGGATCAGGTATTTTTCCGTCAGCAGGCCCTCGATGATGGCCGCGCGCGTGGCTGGCGTGCCGAGGCCCTTGCCGGCCATCGCGTCGCGCAGCTCGTCGGAGTCCACCAGCTTGCCGGCACCTTCCATCGCCGACAGCAGCGTCGCTTCCGTGTAGCGTGCGGGCGGCTTCGTGACGAGGCCATTGGCGTTGACCTGGTCCGTGAGAACCTTCTCGCCCTTCGCCACCGGCACCAGATTGCCGCTGCCTTCCTTGTCGTCGGTCGTGTCCTTGCCGTACACCGCCAGCCAGCCGGGGTTCGTCATGACCTTGCCTTCGGTCTTGAACTGGTGGCCCGAGACTTCCGTGTAGCGCGTGGTCACCTGGAATTCGGCGGCCGGGAAGAACACCGCCATGAAGCGGCGCGTGACGAGGTCGTACAGCTTCTGTTCCGGCTCCGACAGGCCTTTCGGCGCGATGCCGGTCGGGATGATCGCAAAGTGATCCGAGATCTTCGTGTTGTCGAAGATGCGCTTGTTCGGCTTGACCCAGCCCTTGTCCAGGATCGTCTTGGCGAACTGGTGATAGTTCGGGTTCTGCTTCACCACTTCCAAGGTCGACTGCACGGTCGGCAGGTAGTCTTCCGGCAGGTGGCGCGAATCGGTACGCGGATACGTCAGCACCTTGTGCTTCTCGTACAGCGCCTGGGCCAGACCCAGCGTGTTCTTGGCCGAGAAGCCGAAGCGGCCGTTGGCCTCGCGTTGCAGCGACGTCAGGTCGAACAGCGCGGGCGCCATTGACGTCGTCGGCTTCGATTCTTCCGTGACGTTGCCCTGCTTGCCGCGGCAGGCCAGCGCGATCGAATCGGCGGCCGCCTTGCTCCACAGGCGCTCGGCGCGTTTCTCGGGGTCGGTTTCGTCCTTCTTGAAGTTCGTGTCCAGCCAGCGGCCTTCGTAGACGCCGGCGGCGCAGACGAATTCGGCGCGCACTTCCCAGTAATCGCGGGGCACGAACTTCTTGATCTTGTCTTCGCGTTCCACCACGATCGACAAGGTCGGCGTCTGCACGCGGCCCACGGTCGTCAGGTAGAAGCCGCCCTCTTTCGAATTGAAGGCCGTCATGGCGCGGGTGCCGTTGATGCCGATCAGCCAGTCCGCCTCGGAGCGGCAGCGCGCGGCGTCGGCCAGCGGCAGCATCTCGTCGTCGCTGCGCAGGCGTGCAAAGCCCTCGCGGATCGCGTTGGGGGTCATCGACTGCAGCCACAGGCGCTGGACCGGCTGCTTGGCCTTCGCATGCTGCGCAATCAGGCGGAAGATCAGTTCACCTTCGCGGCCCGCGTCGCATGCGTTGATCAGCGCCGTGACGTCCTTGCGCTTGATCAGTTTATTCAGGACCTTGAGCCGGCTTTCCGTCTTGGCGATGGGGTTCAGCGCGAAGTACGGCGGAATCATGGGCAGGTGCGTGAAGCTCCATTTGCCGCGCTTGACGTCATGCTCTTCCGGCACCGCGATTTCCAGCAGGTGGCCCACGGCGGAAGACAGCACGTATTCGTCGGATTCGAAGTACTCATCGTGCTTGGTGAAGCCGCCAAGCGACTTCGCGATATCGTTCGCGACAGAAGGCTTCTCGGCGATGATGAGGGTTTTGCTCATGGTTGTTGTTCTCGGTTGCTTTGCTAAAACGCTCTGACTGGAGCAGGCGCATCATACATGGCTAATGCGGAGTCGATACGATGACGATGCATATTTTGCCGCCGAACGCCGACAATTTCAGCATCGCACGTCAAGCCTGTCGCCTTGCAAAAGGGCCAATCATAAGCGCGTTGCGGCTCAATTCGCAAGCTGCGGGAGAGACGGCGACATTGAGGCCGGGCTCCGGACAACTGATTGATTCCGTAGCGAAATGGATAAATGAAATGCGAAATGAACTGGAACACGCGCTGCGCAAGCTTGTACCCAGAGCGGCCGATGAGCATCCACCAGGCAGGCAATGCGCTCGCAGTCAGTGGCGGCGCCCGGCGCGCCGCGTGCGGATCAATGCAACAGGCGGGGAGCCTGCTCTTCGTCGGAACCGAACAGGTCGTCGAACATCAACGCGTCCGGCTCCTTGCCCTGGCTCCACAACAGCATCAGCACGATGATCTTCAGCTTGCCCAGGTTGACGGGCGCCTCTTCCAGCGACAACGCCCGTTCGATGACGATTTCGCGCTGCAGCGGCGACAGCACGCGCGCGCTTTCCAGAAACGCGATGAAGCCGATGGCCGGCGCGCCCAGAACATCCTGCTCCGCATCGACATAAATGCGCGTGCCGGTCGAGGCGGCGATGACGTCTTCATCGTCGCCTGCCATTTCTGTCAGGTCGTTCAACCAGACCAGCGCCTCGGAGATCTCCACGTCGTCGAAACCGACGGCCGAAAGCTTCTTCGCCAACGCTGCCGGCTCAGGGCATGCGTCGGGCCTGTAATAGGTCTCGTAGAGATAAACTAGGATGTCGAACATGGCGCTACTCTATCAGCATCGATTGGCGCGGCACAAGTCCCACACCGTTGCGATCAGCGTTTCAGTCGTTGAAAAGCCCCACCTGGCAGCCGTTCCACAACACCTGCGAGCTCCAATGCCAACAAACTTGCCTGTGTATCAGCGGCATTCCATTGCAGCCGTGCCGCAAGGTCGTCGGCGCTGACGAGATCGAACGACAAGGCCTGCAACAACGGCGTCGCCGCTTGCCGCAACGCTGTCAGCATGGCGTCTTCGCAACTTGCGTTTCCAGTATTTACATCATGCGTTATTGCACCATCCGTGGTTGCATGCATCAAGCGTTCGCCGATGTCCAATGCAGCGAGAATATGGTCCGCCGTCTCCACCAGTTGCGCCCCTTCGCGGATCAGCCGATGGCATCCTTTCGACAGCGTGGCATGGATCGAACCGGGGATCGCGAACACGTCGCGGCCCTGCTCGTTGGCACAGCGCGCGGTGATCAGCGAGCCGGATCGCTCGGCCGCTTCGACGACCAGCACACCGCGGGCCATGCCGCTGATGGTGCGGTTGCGGATCGGGAAGTGCGGCGCACGCGCGGCCGTGCCCAGGGCGAACTCGCTGACGATGCAGCCCTTCTCCGCGATGCGCGCGGCCAGCGCCGCATTCGCTGCCGGATACACGATGTCGATGCCCGTGCCGATGACGGCAACCGTCGATCCCGCGCCGGCCAGCGCGCCCGCGTGGGCTGCCGCATCGATGCCCAGCGCGAGGCCCGAGACGACCGTCACGCCCGCATCGGCCAGGCTGCGCGCGAAGCGCTCCGCGTTGAGGCGCCCTTGCGTCGTCGCATTGCGGCTGCCGACGATGCCGATCGCCGTGCGTGCCAGCAGGGCCGCATTGCCCCGCGCATGCAACAGCAATGGCGGATCGGGAATATGGCGCAGCAGCGGTGGATAGCCGTCGTCGTTATAAGTCAGCAGATGGTTGCCTGGCTGGTTTGTCCAGCACAGCGTGGCATCGGTCAACGCACGCAATGCGGCAGGCAGCGGCGCGCGCAACGCGCCTGCCTGCGCAGCCGTCAGGCGCGGCGTTTCATTATCATCGTTGTGTGACGGCCGTGTGTCGTGGGCCGCGGCCAGTACCGCCTGCGGCGTGCCGTGATATTGCAGCAGCCGTGCCGCGGCAAGGCGCCCGAGGCCGGGGGTGCAGGCCAGACGCAGCCACGCTGCGACGCTGTCGAAGTCATGGCATGCGGCAGATGGGGAGTCCGTGGCTGGCACGGCGTGGGTTACTCCGGAGTCCGGGCGACATCCCCGACAACCACCGGTTCCGTCACCTGCATGATCAGGCCATACGATACGTGCCTGAACACGCGGAAGATAAACAAGCTGCCCACTTCCTCATCCGGCAGCTTCACCTGCGGGTTGCCCAGATTGAGCCAGCCCTTGCTGGCGCCCGGGTCCTTCACCGTCTGGCCCTTATGGTACAACTGCAGCACGGCGCCGATATCGAGTCCGTCAAGCTTGCCGCGGTTGATGCTGACGACCTGGTTCTGGCCCGCATGCGTGACACCGTTATAAATGGCCAGCACCCGCGCTTCGACCTTGCCTTCCGGCGGATGGGGCACGTAATGCTGCATCGGCGTCGGCGGCGTCTGCATCAGCTGGTCACCCACGCCTATCTCTTCCTTCGCACTGGCGACGATGAAGGTATGGATGTCGCTGCCCGGCGCCGCTTCGCGCTGCAGTTTCAGCGTGCCCAGATAAAACGCCTCCGTTGCCACCACGGCCTTCGTCTCCGGATCGACCAGTGGCTTGCCGGGCCGGAACACCTGGAACGACGTGCCGCCGTTCAGGTTGCCGCGTACATAGGCCTTGTCGTCCTTGCCGATAAAGACATGGTTTTCCGGCGTGGCGATGATGCGCGGCGCATTCTTCAGTTCATCGGCCTCGACGATCAGCGGCTGCGTCAGGAACGGTTCGATGGCGCCCGGCGGAATCGAGCGCACGGCATCCTTGCCCAGCCCTTCCGTACGCACGCGTGGCGAAAGCCTGACGGTACCCGGCACCTCGGTCCCGGCTGCAACCTGGTTGGCCAGCCGCAAGCGGCCGGCGGCACGGTCGAAATAGACGATCTGCCCAGGATAGATCCAGTGGGGATTGGCGATCTCGGCACGGTTGATGCCCCATACCCGCGGCCAGCACCACGGCTTGTCGAGGAATCGGGCGGAGATATCCCACAGGGTGTCGCCCGCTGCGACTTGGTGCTGGTCGGGGGCGTCCGCGCGGAAGGTGCAGGCGGGCTGAGGCGCCTGGGCAGCGGCGGCGCCCGAGAACAGGGTAACCGCCAACAGGACGACGCCACCTGTGCTAAAATTTTTCATGAATATGTCCGTTACTGACGGAGGCACCTGGCAGACGCCGTCGATCCCTCAACAGACGCCTGCGCTACCTCGGCGGTATTTTTCGAGACTCTTTCGAGATTCTTTCGAGATTCCCGGAAAGGCCGGGAAAGGTTGCCGCACTGAACTAAATTCTGCCCACTTTACCCTTAACTAGCAAGCGAAACCGCGCCACAGCGTGCGTTGCCGTCATTGGTTCCCGTTGCGTTTTCGCCCGGGCGTTGGCGGTACCGTTCTCCACCGCGCTGCGCTTGCGTTGTGTTTTTTTGCACTTCTATTATCCAGTCACCAATGTCCATACTGAACATCCTCCGCTATCCCGATCCGCGCCTGCACAAGGTCGCCAAGCCTGTCGAAGTCTTTGACGAGCGCATCGCCCGCCTTGTGGCCGACATGGCCGAGACCATGTACGACGCGCCCGGCATCGGCCTGGCCGCCACGCAGGTGGATGTGCACGAGCAGGTGATCGTCATCGACATCAGCGAGACCAAGGACCAGCTGACGGTCTTCATCAACCCGGAAATCCTGTGGGCCAGCGACGAGAAGCAGGTCTACGACGAAGGCTGCCTGTCGGTACCGGGCATCTACGACGACGTGGAACGTCCCGCCAAGGTCAAGGTGCGCGCGCAGGACGCCAAGGGCGCGTTCTTCGAAGTGGACGCGGATGGTCTGCTGGCCGTGTGCATCCAGCATGAAATGGATCACCTGGCCGGCAAGGTGTTTGTCGAATACCTGTCGCCGCTCAAGCGCAACCGCATCAAGACCAAGCTGCAGAAGGAAGAGCGCGGCATGGAACGCGAACGCCAGCTGCGCACCGCCGGCCGCCGTTGATCCCGGGCTTAGCCATGAAAATCGTCTTTGCCGGTACGCCAGAATTTGCCGCCGTCGCGCTGCAGGCCATCCATGAGGCGGGCTTCGAGGTGCCGCTCGTGCTGACGCAGCCGGATCGCCCCGCCGGTCGTGGGCTGCATCTGCAGCCTTCGGCCGTCAAGCAATACGCACTGGCGCACGGCATGCCCGTGGCGCAGCCGCTGTCGCTGCGCATGGATGCAAAAGATCCGCAGCGGGCACTGGAAGCGAAACAGGCGCACGAGCTGCTTCTGTCCACCGACTATGACGCGATGGTCGTGGCGGCGTATGGCCTGATCCTGCCGCGCAGCACCCTCGACATCAAGCCCTGCATCAATATCCACGGCTCGCTGCTGCCGCGCTGGCGCGGGGCCGCGCCAATCCACCGCGCCATCGAAGCGGGGGATGCGGAAACGGGTGTGACGATCATGCAGATGGAAGAAGGCCTCGATACGGGCCCGATGCTGCTGATCGAACGGCTGCCGATCGGCCCGCACGACACCACGGCCGTGCTGCACGACCGCCTGGCGGCCATGGGCGCGCAGATGGTCGTCAAGGTATTGCGCAAGATGGAGCAAGGCATCGTCGAAGCCGTGCCCCAGCCCGAGCATGGCGTGACCTACGCCGCCAAGATTGCGAAAGAGGAAGCGGTGCTGGACTTCACCGCGCCGGCACGCGAGATCGGCCGCAAGATTCGCGCATTCAATCCTTTCCCCGGCGCGCACGGCACGGTGAACGGCACGGTCGTCAAGCTGTGGGGCGCTGAAGTACTGGATGCAGGCAGCGCGGCGCCTGCCGGCCAGGTTCTCGCCGCGGATGCCCAGCACGGCATTGTCGTTGCCTGCGGCAGCGGCTCGCTACGGTTGACGGAACTGCAGAAACCGGGCGGCAAGCGCCTGCCCGCAGCCGAGTTCATCAAGGGCTTCCCGCTGGACGGCCTGCGCTTCGATACCCCTGCCTGACTTTCCGCCCTCTCCTGATATTGCCGCCCTTCACGCGCCCGGCGCCGTGACGGCGGCAATTCTTTTTTTTCAATAGAGATACCACACGGAAATTAATATTTCCCAACCGAAGATTCTTTTATTTTTTTGCTGGGAACTATTATTTCCATGGGTATTCTTCTCGATGTGGCATGGGTTATATCGTTGTTTCCGCACACAGCATGCATTTAAATGTTTTGCCCGATAGAATAAAGCTCTAAGATGGCTACTCTTTCTTCCCTTCGCTGAGATGCATCATGTTTAAATCTGTTGCCTTTGCCGCCGTATTCGCCGCCACCCTCGCCACCAGCAGCGCTGCCAGGGCCGCTGCCAAGCCGCCGTCCGGACCCATCACGTGGACGTTCACTTATACCGGCTTCTATAACCAGGCGGCGGATGCCTTCATGAAGGATTATCGCCTGGCAGGGTCGTTCACGGGTACGGATGCAAATCGCGACGGCTTCGTTCGCCTGGACGAGATCACGTCGTTCACCCTGGGCAATACGAACTATCTGACCTGCGGCGATACCGGCAATCCTTATTTGAGCTGCGGCATGTCCAACTTCAACTATCAGGTCGGCGGCAAGCTCGAATTTTACGCATCGGTCGACAGCCGCGATCCGGAAGGCTACACGGGAGGCGGTCATTACATCAATGCGGGCTTCGGCGAATACGATTACCGCTACAACCCGTTCGAGTACACCGAGACCGGCAACGTCTGGACCGAACAGACCCGATTCACGATTTCGCCGCTGATGAAGTCCGGCGATATCGCGGCCGTGCCGGAACCGGGCACCTGGGCCATGCTGGCCACGGGCCTGCTGCTGGTCGGCACAACGGCATCGCGCCGCCGTCGTCAGCCCGCGGCACGCTGATACATCGCACCAAGCCGCCGGTCCAACGCGACCGGCGCGCCTCCCCGCTGTTCCTGTACGGGTGCCTCCGCCCGTCGCCTCTGCCCTCCCCGTCTCTGCCCTTACAATTTTTCTGCGCACGAATCCGGCGAAAATGCACGCCGCCGCGGGGCCATGGCCGAGTGGAATGGCGCTTTGCCGTATAATCTTAAGCCCCTCCCCGTACGCCGACTGACATCCATGAACAAGCCCGCCACCCGCCCCGCCTCCCGGACCGAAGCCCAGCTGCGCGACATCCTGTCGCGCCGGATCATGTTCCTGGACGGCGCGATGGGCACGATCATCCAGCAATACAAGCTCGACGAGACGGCCTACCGCGGCGGCCCGCAGGGACGCTTCATCGACTTTGCCGCGCCCGCCGGCAGCGGCGCGCGCGAGCTGTTCGTCAAAGGGAATAACGAACTGCTGACGTTGACGCAGCCGCACGTGATCCAGGAAATCCACGAACGCTACCTGGCGGCGGGCGCCGACCTGATCGAAACGAACACGTTCGGCGCCACCAGCATCGCGCAGGACGATTACCACATGGGCCACCTGGCCTACGAAATGAACGTGCAGGCGGCCAGGCTGGCCCGTGCGGCCACCGCCAAGTACAGCACGCTTGAGAAGCCGCGCTTTGTCGCCGGTGCCCTGGGCCCGACACCGAAGACGGCATCGATCTCGCCGGACGTCAACGATCCGGCCGCGCGCAACGTCACTTTCGACCAGCTGGTCGCGGGCTATTACGAACAGGTGCGCGGGCTGATGGACGGCGGCGTCGACGTGCTGCTGGTCGAAACCATTTTCGACACGCTGAACTGCAAGGCGGCGCTGTTCGCCATTGACCAGTATTTCGACGAGCACCCGGACATCGAGCGCCTGCCGCTGATGATTTCCGGGACCGTCACCGACGCGTCCGGCCGTATCCTCTCGGGCCAGACGGTGCCGGCGTTCTGGAACTCGGTGCGTCACGCGAAACCGCTGACGATTGGCCTGAACTGCGCGCTGGGCGCGGCGCTGATGCGCCCTTACGCCGAGGAGCTGTCGCAGATCGCCGATACGTTCGTCTGCATCTACCCGAACGCCGGCCTACCCAACCCGATGAGCGACACGGGCTTCGACGAACTGCCGGCCGACACCTCCGCGCTGCTGCGCGAATTCGCCGAGGCGGGCTTCATCAATATGGCGGGCGGCTGCTGCGGCACGACACCCGACCACATCGCCGCCATTGCCGCGCTGCTGCAGGACGTCAAGCCGCGCGCGCTGCCGCACGTGCCGGTGGCGCAGCGCCTGTCCGGCCTGGAGCCGTTCACGATCGACGACGACTCGCTGTTCGTCAACGTCGGTGAGCGCACCAACGTGACGGGCTCGAAGGCCTTCGCGCGCATGATCCTGAACGAGCAGTACGACGAGGCGCTGTCGGTCGCGCGCCAGCAGGTCGAGAACGGCGCCCAGGTCATCGACATCAATATGGACGAGGCGATGCTGGACTCGCAGGCGGCCATGACGCGCTTCCTGAACCTGATCGCGTCCGAGCCGGACATCTCGCGCGTGCCGATCATGATCGACTCGTCGAAATGGTCCGTCATCGAAGCGGGCCTGAAATGCGTGCAGGGCAAGTCGATCGTCAACTCGATCTCGCTGAAGGAAGGCGAGGAAGAGTTCCTGCGCCAGGCGCGCCTGTGCCGCCGCTATGGCGCCGCCGTCATCGTCATGGCCTTCGACGAACAGGGCCAGGCCGACACGTACGAGCGCAAGATCGAAATCTGCGCACGCGCCTACAAGGTGCTGACGGAGCAGGTGGGCTTCCCGGCCGAGGACATCATCTTCGACCCGAACATCTTCGCGATCGCCACTGGCATCGAGGAACACAACAACTACGCGGTGGACTTCATCAACGCCACGCGCTGGATCAAGGACAACCTGCCGCACGCGAAGATCTCCGGCGGCGTGTCGAACGTGTCCTTCTCGTTCCGCGGCAACGACCCGGCGCGCGAGGCGATCCACACCGTGTTCCTGTACCACGCGATCAAGGCCGGCATGACGATGGGTATCGTCAACGCGGGCATGGTCGGCGTCTACGACGACCTGCCGGCGGAACTGCGCGAGCGCGTGGAGGACGTGGTGCTGAACCGCCGCGACGACGCGACGGAACGCATGATCGAGATCGCCGGCACGCTGAAGGCCGGTGGCAAGACCGAGACGGCCAACCTCGAATGGCGCAAGGGCACCGTGCAGCAGCGCCTGTCGCATGCGCTGGTGCACGGCATCACGCAGTGGATCGTGGAAGACACGGAAGAAGCGCGCCAGGAACTGCTCAACAACGGCGGCCGCCCCATCAACGTCATCGAAGGTCCGCTGATGGATGGCATGAACGTCGTCGGCGACCTGTTCGGGCAAGGCAAGATGTTCCTGCCGCAGGTGGTGAAATCGGCGCGCGTGATGAAGCAGGCCGTCGCCCACCTCATCCCGTACATCGAAGAGGAAAAGCAGGAAGAGGAACGCCGCACCGGCATCGTGGCAAAACCAAAGGGCAAGATCGTCATCGCCACCGTCAAGGGCGACGTGCACGACATCGGCAAGAACATCGTCTCCGTGGTCCTGCAGTGTAATAACTTCGAGGTGGTGAACATGGGCGTGATGGTGCCCGCCTCCGAGATCCTGGCGCGCGCGAAGCTGGAGAATGCCGACATCATCGGCCTGTCCGGCCTGATCACGCCGTCGCTGGAAGAGATGGCGCACGTGGCGAAGGAGATGCAGCGCGACCCGCACTTCCGCATGCTGAAGATTCCGCTGCTGATCGGCGGCGCCACGACGAGCCGCGCCCACACGGCCGTCAAGATCGCGCACAACTACGAAGGCCCGGTCGTGTACGTGCCGGATGCGTCGCGTTCCGTCTCCGTGGCGCAATCGCTGCTGACGCCGGAAGCGCGCGACAAGTACATCGAGGAAGTGGAGCACGACTACGCCCGCATCCGCGAGCAGCACGCCAACAAGAAGGCGCTGCCGACGGTCACGCTGGCTGCCGCACGCGCCAACAAGGCGAAGCTGGAGTTCGCCCCCGTGAAGCCGAAGTTCGTCGGCCGCCGCCTGTTCCGCAACGTCGACCTGGCACTGCTGGCGCAGTACATCGACTGGGGCCCGTTCTTCCAGACGTGGGACCTGGCCGGTCCCTACCCTGCCATCCTGACCGATGAAGTGGTGGGCGAAGCCGCCACCAAGGTGTTCGAGGAAGGCCAGGCACTGCTGAAGCGCCTGATCGAAGGCCGCTGGCTGACGGCCAACGGCGCCGTCGCGCTGCTGCCCGCCAACAGCATCAACGACGACGACATCGAGGTTTATACGGACGACACGCGTACGCAAGTCGCATTCACGTATTACGGCCTGCGCCAGCAGGGCGTAAAACCCGTCATCGACGGCGTGCAGCGCCCGAACCAGTGCCTGGCCGACTTCATCGCGCCGAAAGAGTCCGGCATCAAGGACTACATCGGCATGTTTGCCGTGACGGCGGGCCTGGGCATCGAGAAGTACGAGAAGCGTTTTGAAGATGCGCACGACGATTACTCGTCGATCATGCTGAAGTCACTGGCGGACCGCCTCGCCGAAGCGTTCGCGGAATATCTGCACGAACGCGTGCGCAAGGACCTGTGGGGCTATGCGGCCGACGAGGCACTGTCGAACGAAGCCCTGATCAAGGAAGAATACCGCGGCATCCGTCCGGCGCCAGGCTACCCCGCGTGCCCCGAGCACACCGTCAAGGCGGACCTGTTCCGCGTATTGAACGCCGAGGAAATCGGCATGGAGCTGACGGAATCGTTCGCGATGTTCCCTGGCGCCGCGGTGGCGGGCTTCTACTTCGCCCACCCGCAGTCGAAGTACTTCACGGTCGGGAAGATCGGCGAGGACCAGCTGAACGACATGGTGACGCGGCGCGGCGTGGCGAAGACGCAGCTGGAAAGCTGGCTGGCGCCGAACCTCTGACCTCGCGGGACAGGCATGCGATCCGGGCGAACGCCCGGCTCGTTGTCTGTCCTCGACATTATTTCACCCGCCGATCGCCGGCCCCTGCCGCAACGCCTCCACCAGAAAATCCACGAATGCCCGTACCTTGAGCGACAGGTGCCGCCCGTGCGGATACAGCACGGAGAACGGCCGCGAACAGCCGCCATGCGCGGCCAGCACTTCGACCAGCGCGTTGTTGCGCAGCTCCTCCTCGATCGTGAACCGATAGGCCTGGAACAGGCCGGCGCCGCTGCGCGCCAGCGTCACGCCGGCAAGCACGTCTTCATACAGGCAGTAGTTGCCGGTCGGCGCCACCTCCCCTACTTTTCCGTCTTCCCGGAGCAGCCATGGAATCGGCCGTCCGGTACTCGGCAACACGAAGTTGATGCAGTCGTGCCGCGCGAGCGAAGCGATGGAATCGGGAACGCCGTTCCGCTCGAGATAGGCGGGCGCGGCGACGACAACGAGCTCCGCATCTTCCAGCTTGCGGGCAACGAAGCTGGAGTGCGCCGGTTCGCGCGCGCGGATCGCGAGATCATATCCTTCGTCGACAAAATCGATATTGCGGTTGCTGATGTGCAGATCGACCCTGACCTCGGGATAGCGCGCGCGAAACGCCGGCAACAGCGGCAGCACGCGGTGATGGCCGTAGGTTGTCGGCACACTGATCCGCAGCACGCCGGACGGCCGGTCCTGCAGGCCAGTGATCGCCCGCTCCGCATCGATCAACTGCCCCAGCGCCTGGCGGCATTGCTCGAAGTAGCGGCGCCCCTCTTCCGTCAGGCTGATCTGCCGCGTGGTACGGACGAACAGCCGGGCGCCCAGGCGCGCTTCCAGCCGCGAGACCGAGCGGCTCACGGCGGCGGGCGTCACGCCGACGGCACTCGCGGCAGCGGTAAAACTCCGGTATTCGGCGGCGGCGCAGAACAGCTCGATACTGCCGACCAGGACATCTTCGAAATGTCGTCTCATCTTCTGTGAATTGATTACATGGTGTATCGGATATATCTCACCGCGAGGCATTTATCTTCGGAAAATGCGTGCGTAGACTACACCATATTGTGAATCGCACAATCGCCCGCGTGCCATCCCGGCACCGGCGGCACGAACCCACCGGAGAACACGATGAAACTGTATTTCGCGCCTGGCGCCTGCTCGCTCGCGCCGCATATCCTGCTGAAGGAAACCGGCCTGCCGCACACGCTCGTCAGGGTCGACATGGGCAAGCACCAGACGCAGGACGGAACCGACTTTTACCTCATCAACCCGAAAGGATACGTGCCGGTCCTGGAACTCGACGACGGCCAGCGGCTGACCGAGGGCCCCGTCATCGCGCAATTCCTCGCCGACCACAGCGGCCGTGAAGATCTGATGCCTGCCGCCGGATCGATGGCGCGCTACCGCGTGATGGAGTGGCAGAGCTATATCACCTCCGAGCTGCACAAGTCGTTCAGCCCCCTGTTCAACCAGGCGCTGGATGCGTCGGCAAAAGCGCTTTTCGTTGCCCTGCTGCGCAAGAAATTCAGCTGGCTCTCCGATCAGCTGCAAGGCAAGTCCAGCCTGACGGGAGACGGCTTCACGGCGGCCGACGCCTATCTCTTTACCGTCGCGGGCTGGGCGGGCCACGTGGGACTCGATCTGACCGATCTCGCGCCTTTGCAGGCCTGCCTCAAGCGCATCGCAGCGCGCCCTGCCGTGCAGGCGGCACTGGCTGCGGAGGCCTGAAGCATGTGGACCGATACTGACATCGCGCGCCGCCTCGGCCTGGCCGCGCCCATCATCCAGGGACCGTTTGGCGGCGGCATTTCGTCGGTCGACCTGGTCGTCGCCGTCTGCGAAAGCGGCGGCCTCGGATCGTTCGGCGTCCATCATCTCGACGCGGACGACATTGGCGCTGTCGCGCAGCGGATTCGTGCGCGCACGTCGCGCCCGTTCGCGCTGAATCTGTGGATTCCGCTGGACGATGCTGACGAGCCGCAGATCGATGAGGCGGCATTTGCCCGCAATGCCGCGCTATTGCAGCCGTACTTCACGGAGCTGGGACTGGCAACGCCCGCGCGTCCCGAGCGGTTCGCCCCGCGCTACGCCGAACAGGTCGAGGCGGTGCTGGCGGCGCGGCCGGCGGTGTTCAGCTTTGTCTTCGGCATCCCGTCGCCGGACGTGCTGACCCGCTGCCGCGAACTGGGCATCGTGACACTGGGCGCGGCGACCACGGTGGATGAGGCCATCGCCCTGGAGCAGGCCGGCGTCGATATGGTCGTGGCGACCGGATCCGAGGCGGGCGGGCACCGCGTCTCGTTCCTGCGCGGCGCCGAGGAATCGCTGTCCGGCACCTTCTCGCTGGTACCGCAGGTGGCCGATGCCGTACGCATCCCCGTGGTGGCCGCCGGTGGCATTGCCGACGCACGCGGTATCGCGGCCGCGCTGGCGCTGGGCGCGCAGGCGGTACAGATCGGCACCGCGTTTCTCGGCTGCGAAGAGTCGAATGCGAATCCGACGCACCGCGACATGCTGTTCAGCCCCGCGGCCCGTCGCACGGGATTGACGCGGGTCTTCAGCGGCAGGCTGGCACGCGGGATCGAGAACCGGCTGATGCGCGAATTGCAGCCGTATGCCGACCGGCTGCCACGGTATCCGGTACAGAACTGGTTTACTGGCATCCTGAAAAAGGCGGCCGCCGAACAGCAGCGCGCCGACCTGATGTCGCTGTGGTGCGGCCAGTCGGCAGCGCTGCTCAGGCACCGCGATGCGCGTGCGCTGATGGCCGCGCTGGTGAACGAAACGTCGGCGCTGTTCGAACGAGCGGCGACGCATGCGCCGCGCGATCAGACCGCGTAGCGCACCACGCTGTCGCTCCATTCGAACGCCGCCATCTCCAGCTCGACCAGTTCATGGGTCGACATGGCGAGATCGGCCAGCGCGGGAATGATCACTTCCTCGTCATCCATGCGCTCGATGGACTCGGCCAGTTTCAGCAGGTCGCCGAAGAAGCCGGCCCGGTACAGCAGCGCATCCGACACTTCCTCGCTGACGGGAATCTGCCCCAGGATCTCCGCCATCGGCATGCCGAACAGCGTGTCCATCAGCGACATGATGCCGACGGTGAAGGCGATATCGGCCACGTGACGGTGCGCGGGGCGCAGCTTCTGCGCCATCAGTTCCAGCAGGCGGCCGCGGGTCGTGGCCAGCAGCAGCAGCGGCGTCATGCTCGTGGCGCGCTTGCCCGGTTCCGCGTACAGCATGATCTGCAGCCAGCGCTGCAACTGGCGCCGGCCCAGCATCGTCACGGCCTGGCTCAGCGAATCGATGCGCTGGCGCGCGCCCACGGCGGGCGTGTTGACGAGGCGGATCAGGTTCAGCGCCAGCGACACGTCGCGCTTGATGGCCCGTTCGATGTCCGGATTGTCGGCGTCCGACGTCACGAGCTTCATCAATTCCAGCAGCGCCACCTGCGACGGCGTCAGCTTCTTGCCGCTCATGATGACGGGCCGCGCGAAATAAAAACCCTGGAACAGGTCGAAACCCAGGTCCAGGCTGTCCTGGAATTCCTGGCGCGTTTCGACCTTTTCCGCGATCAGCTTCTTGCCGTCCCGTTTCAGGCGCGGCACGGTGCGCGCCAGCACGTCGGCGGACGCTGTGCGCATGCTCATCTTGACGTATTCGATCATCGGCAACATGGCCTGCATCTGCGCCGTATCG
>Ga0265797_10002366_pt1 | contig 31787 bp, 30 predicted proteins | sample P2T30metagenome_FD_192433 | JGI IMG/M metagenome (GOLD analysis project Ga0265797, IMG submission 192433) | Plant litter microbial communities from East Loma Ridge, Irvine, California - P2 T30 | ecosystem: Environmental > Terrestrial > Plant litter > Unclassified | place: USA: California... | reverse complement strand
ATCCCTAGGTCGACATGCACAAACTGGCTTCCCTGACCGGTTACACCGTCGGCTCCGCCGGCGTAACATTCGGCAAGATTAAGACCAAGATCAAGCTCCTCGGCGAGTCCCTCTCTACAGACGGTCCCACCACCCCCAAGAAAGCCGGAGGTCCGGGTCGTAGCAAGGCTACGTCTACTCCAACTTCTACCCCTAAGAAGCGTGGTCCCCCTACCTCTTCCAGTACACCCGCCAAGCGTGCCCGAAAGGGCGCCCGTCAGCCAACTTCATCGCCCTCCGAGGATGTTTCGGCAGCCGATGACGACGGTGACGATGACGAAGACTTTGGTGATCTGGGCGACAAGAAGGTCAAGGTCAAGAAGGAGGAACCGAGCTTCGAGCAAGGTTCTGGTTTCCTTGATAACGGTAGTGGTGGCGCAAGCTACGGCTTCCTCGAGGGCATTGAGACATTCGGCGGTGGTGTTGGTGGAGGCAGAAGTGCAGCTACTGGATACAGGAAGTCGGTCGCTTAAGATCTGGAGCAGGATGGGGGTGATTGAAGACTGGAAGGTGGGTGGAGGAAGCCGAAAAGTTCGTGTAGTGCCTTAGAAGTGGGTCTCAGTCAGGCGTTTAGCGGTATGGGTACAGCATCTGGTAGAGCATCCTGAGGCTCTGGCGACTACAATTAGCATTTGCCTAGTACACGCTCCTGCGTATAGTGCGGCATAACTACTACTATATCATGAATAACTTGCTTCGATTTCACTCCGGTATATATAACCCTCGAGTAGTTCACAGACTTCTGCGTGATAGTTGGCAGTGCGAAACAGCATTAAGATCACCAGGCTCCTATATCATTCTTACAAGGTTGATTGACATGCGATACGCTAACTGACAGTACATAATTACAGCGCGAACGCTAAATCGACCGAAATCTGGTACCCCGTCCCATATGAATATATCCCATAAGCCTTACCAGCTCAACCGTTCTACGCCTTTTACCATATCTTACACACTTCCCTTGACGACACCATACACACTTATAGCGCGGAGATGGCCTCGAGCAGCACATCCAGCGCCCGATCACCAACTCCCTCCAAGCCCTCCCTCAACGTCCAAGCAACGTCGCTCTGCAGACCCAGCGGCACATAAACACCACCCTCATCCTTGTTGACCTCCATCCTCTCTCCCAGCCTACTAGTGTGCTCCCATTCCCTAGCCGCCTTCTCTGCATTCTCAATGACTTTGTTCGGAATGCCGCACATGGCTGCACAGTGCATACCAAAACTACCCTCAGCCACACCTTGTTCCAGTTTGTAGAGGAAGGTGATGGACTTGGACGCATCGTCGACGTGGATACGCATACGCTTATTCTCGACTTCAGGGTGGAACTCGAATTCCTTGGCCAAAGATCGGTAGTGGGTGGCGAAGAAACCGACGCAGCCTACACGTGAACTGATATCGTGCAAAACAGCTTGGGCAACCGCAACACCATCGTAAGAAGATGTTCCACGACCGAGCTCGTCGAGGATGACAAGAGAGCGAGGTGTAGCTTCCGAAAGGATCTTCTGTGTTTCAGAGAGCTCAACAAAGAAGGTAGACTGGGCAGCAAAGATGTTGTCGTTGGCGCCGAGACGGGACATGATGCGATCGACTGGTGTGAGTCTGGCCGATGTACAAGGTAGGTAGCATCCCACTTGTGCGAGGATGACCGCGATACAAGTCATGCGAAGGATGGTAGATTTACCCGCTGCGTTTGCACCAGTGAGCAGACTGATGTTGGCAGAGTCGCCGCCTAGCCTGATATCGTTGGGGATGAAGTCGTCGACTGTATTGAGCATGCACGGGTGGCGGAGTTCTTCAAACTCAACGACAGTACGATTGCCATCTTCGAAAACAGGACGGCAGCTAGGCTCTCCGAGTGAAGCAGATGCTTTCGCAAGACTGATCAAGCAATCTAGCTGAGCAATGATCTTGACGGCCGCGAGCCAGACTTTGTAGTCCTCGTCGAAGCGTTGGCAAAAGCGAGTAGCAACTTCACGGGTGATCTGGCCATGCGTCTCCTGTGCTTCTTGTAGTGCTCGTACTAGCTTTCGAAGCTCAGGTGTGTAGTATCGAGTGACCTTGGCAGTAGCTGACATTTGGTCCCAGCTGTTGGGAACTTTGACCTTCTTGGGCACCTCCAGCTGGTAGATCTCCTTGCCGATGTCGTTGTATTGAACAGCGTTTGAGTTGAGCTCTTTTCGAACCTTCTTCAGCAGTACATCCAAGTTAGCTTTGCAAGTGTCAATCTCCTGCTGGCTGTTATCAAAGTCCTCTTCGATGCCGGGCTCGGGAATGAGAAGTCCTTCTTTCCGGGCGATGTCTCGATCAAAGGCTGAGTTCCATTTTGCCAGTGATGCAGCCAAATCAGGCATGGAGGAGATGAGTTGTCCGATAAGACCCTCGCCTTCGCCGAATTGCTTCAACAAGCTAATAGTATACTCGATCTGCTCAAAGCCTTCCAATACTTTGAGAAAGTCTTGCGCCCTACATCGGCCCGCATGTACGCGAGAGATGAGACGTTCAAGATCTGGCAATTTACTGAGAGACGCGCTGAAATTCTCCATGATGGTAGAGTCGGCGTTCAGTGCATCCACGGCGTCCAAACGTGCGTTGATCTTGGTCGCATCTGCAAGAGGGTGGCATACCCATTGCCTGAGTAATCGCTTGCCGAACGGAGTAATGCAGCGATTGAGCATGGCGAACAAAGTGCCTTCAGTTGATCCGTCGAATGTGTTGGCGAATATCTCCAGATTGATCAAGCTTTGACCATCAAGAACCAGACTGGTAGCCTTCCGTATGGGGTCGTACCATTGGAAGTTCCCAAGTGTGACAAGATCGCGCTCGATCATCAACGACCGCAGGTATTGTAGAAGAGCACCGAATGATGACATGACCAATTCTTGCTCTCGAGCTTCGCGGAGAACTGGCGGCCAAGCCTCGATATTGTCTTCTGTAGGTGACTCAAAATAGTTGTTCGCTTCCAATTCGCGAATGGTGATATCCGCTGGCCAAAACTCCTTGTTAGGCTTCAGGTAGTTCCAGATTGTTGTGGGTGGAGTATTGTTCTTGAGTATTCGTAGAACTTTCGCAGATATACAAGACTTTTCCAGGAGTAACTCGCCAGGTCTCATCTGCGCAATGAGGGTTTCGAACTTCGTCATATCGACATCGTCGGTGAACTCGCAGAGTTGGAATTGAGCAGTAGCAGTGTCGACGAACGCTATTCCGAACGCTGGGAGGTTATTACGGTCGATCTCCTTGATGGCCATACAGTATGTGGACATTTCGCTCTGAAGCATGCCTGTGTCCACAAGTGTACCGGATGTGAGTACTGTAGCGAGCTCTCTTCGAATCACTTTGTTTTCTTTGCCAGCTTTCTTCGGAGTTTTGCCCTTGTCGTCGCGTTCCCGCATCTCTTTGCCCAAAGCCGACTCCATCTGGTCGACTCTGGCAACTTTGTGTCCTGCCGCTACAAACTGTGTTGCCCACATGTCCAGCGAAGCTTCTGGTACACCCACCATCCTCATGTTGACCCGATCGGTCAGCTTGAGGTCGAAGAGCTGGTGGCCAATCGAGGCGTCCTTCTCGTACAGCTCGTAAAATTTGCCTTTCTTGAAGAAGACAACGGTGTCCCACCACTTGCTCTTGATCTCCCAGTACTGCGTTTCGAAAGCTGAGAACTTGCCCCAAGCACCTGGGGGGATATAAAGTGTACGGGGGTCGTAATCTGGGTGATCGACCGGATGCCGATCAGCGTCCATTTGGTGCGCGAGCCATGGATATCTCGTCTCAGGTTCTGATGCGCTTGGTCGCTCTTTTATCTTTTTACTGGGGTCCTTCTTAGTCGCTTGTATGGACGTGCGGGGCTTGAAGACCATTGGATTCTCGGGATCGTAGATCCATTGTTGTGCAGTCGACGTGCTAGTCATTACAACATCTCCATCGTCTTCATCGTCCTTTGCCTCGATTATAGGCGGTGATGATGCGGGAGCTGTCCTGACACGACTCTTAGGCGCTGCTGAACGTTTGCGTTTCTTCGATACAACCTCCTCGTCAGAATCATCTGCAACAACGAAGTCTTCCATATCGTCCTCGTCTTCTTCCTCAAGCATAGCCTTCTGTGTGGCCGCGTCTAATCCGAACTCGTCGTCTGAATCGTCGTCGACAACGACCCGCTGGCGCTTCGTCGCTCTGCCTCTAGCATTGTTCGCAATTGGACCCAATACGTCCTCTTCTTCGTCATCGGATTCGGCATAGTTGACCGGCTTTCGTGCCTGGGTAAAAACGTTAACGAGTGCGGTCAAAATGCACAATGGCACGTTGCACGTACCTTGCGTGTTGGGCTACTGGGAGTGACATCTGCGGGCTCTGGTAGTACGCTGTCAGTTCCGGAATACATTTTTCAGGACATGTAATAACACACCATTCTCTTTGTTCCTTCCCCTTCCTATTGTCAACTCATGTTCTTGTTTGATGGGACTCGAGTAGTCGGGGGCATCGCTGCTCGGCACAGGCGTGATGGCTGCGGGCGGATCATTGAACGCCTTCTTGGCCAATCTTGATGTTGGAGTCTTGTTGACTGGTGTGGCATCGGACGGCGCGGGGCTTGGTGAGTTGGTAGACTTCTTTTGGAAGAAACCCAAGATGGACTTTTGGCCCTTTGCCGATTGCGACGCGGAGGCGGGCTGCTTCTTTTGTGAAGCGCGAGGCGTTGACATCTCATTTCCTTCAACGCCGCGAGCCATGGTTGTCGTGGTGTTACAGTGTGGGGAGTGAAAGTAGTGAGAGTTTGAAACTATCAACGGTTGCAACTGCCATACTCCGGGGAAGGAAGGGACGCGTCGGACGCGTTGCGCTAGTCTATGTTTGAACTTAAGTGTCTTGGCGAATGATGCAACGCGCAGGCGCTTCATTTAGCTGCTACATGTACCATGAACAAAAGCGGCCACATTAATGATAGTAACACAGCAATTCAATCGGAGTGTCTTGGTTATAGCTATTGCTTTGGTTTATTTTGTTATCCTATGGCAAATGCACAGGTATTCTATCTTTCGTAGCGCGTCGAGGTCAGCCATGCGACATGTCCAACGCAGGGTACAAGCTCGACCTTCAGGGTCTGCTTGCAAACACGCTCATTCGTAGACTATCATATCCACTTCCATGCATCATCATCGGCGTTATAGTTCACAAGGCCATTACACAACCAAATGCAGTCCGTCTTGCACGCATGTCTTGAGGAGACCTGAGGATCTTCGCGACTCCTATTTCGCCTTGCCCTTGATCGCCTTGCTCTTGTCCACCTTGGTAGGCTGGATGCGTGCCATCATTTCCTCTTTGGTGATGAGATGATCAACACGCTCGAGAAGACCCAGCAAGCTCTTCATGTTTCCGCTCCACTCGTTCAGCACATCATCGGCATCCCTAGGCTTCGAAAACGTGACGATCCGGGCAGGTCGGTCAATCTTGGCGTAGATGGTCTTCGCAGACACTAGCTCGCTAATGTTCTTCTCTGTCTCATCTTCGGTGAGATCCAACAGCTCTGTCAAACGCGGGATCTGGATGCGCGTGTAGTACTTGGCGACAACGCGAACGTTGTGCTCAATAACACGCTTTCGGAGATCTTGCCATCTCTGGAATGCCTTGGGGTCGTCCGAGTCGTCCTTCTCCGCGTCGAATACGTCCGTCTCTGTAAGGTGAGGTCCGAACTGCTTAGCTACCATTGGCCACCTCATAAGCTCGGGCACAGTGAAGAGCTTAACTAATTGTGCGTCTTGTGGGATCTGAGAGTTACGAGAGTCGCGCTGGATACGGTGAATGAGGTCGGACTGCTCGTTATCGTACGGCGAGAGGATGATAAAGTAGATGACGCGCTGAAGGATCTACACTTACGTTAGTAATAGTTTAAAGAAATATTCAGATGTTAAACCTACCGCTCGGAGCTTGTTAGGATCCTCCTCCACAGCCTCGGTGTCCAATACTTGTCGGTAGTGCTTGCAAACGTCCAGGTACTTGTTGTCGTGCTTCGCCAAGGTGATTTGCTGCTCGTAGTACTGGAGCTTCAAATCTGTTACATCGTCCTCTGGCTCAATGGGCGGGTCCTCGGGGCTTCGGTTCTTCTCCTTCTCCTCCCGCTCCTTCTGGTCCTTCTCAAGCTGCTCGGGAGTCTTCTTCGGTCTCCGGGCAAAATACCTTGTGCTGATCTTCCTGCTCAGAATACCAGCCTGTGTCCAGTCGCCCTTCTGTATACATAGCGCGACTTGTTGTAGGATGAACTCGGTCTTCTCGCGGCGGGTCATGGAGCCAAACGTCTCGACTTGCAGCTCGCACAGAATGTCTGTCGCTGAGTCGATGTCGCCTTGCTCCTTCTTGATGTTGGACAGGATGCGGGTTACTCGGGCGCGTTCGACTTCGACAAAGATCTGTTACTGTGTCAGCAACAGCACGTGTCCCATCCGTTGGTGCCGCCTACCTTGCCCTCAGTAACTGTCCGTAGTGTCTCGATGACTGATAGCTTTGTCTCGAGGTTGGGTGTCTCATCTAGGAACCCCATGACTGTCTGTACCATCTTGGTGGTGGCTTGCTTGAGCTGTCCATGCTTCTTGGAGAGGAGCAGGACCTGCTCATTCATCAAGTTCCAGTCCTTCGCATTCTTTGCTATTGTGACGATGGCGATTATGATTCGGGAAGTGGAGGCGAGATCTGAGGCCTGGAGAAGGTCAATATATGCCCATGCGCACAAGGCTGCGAGTTGTGTACCTGGCGGGTCTGCTTCTCGAGCGTGAGCAGCTTATCGATGCCAGCTTGCGGGTTGCTCTGATCAACTACGTTAGCTTTGCTTCGCTTTCGGCAGCCAGTGAACATACAGAAGCTAGCTTCTCCGCCTCTGGAATAGCCGCATCGACTTCCTTGGTAAAGTCCTTGTCGGCCTTGAGCACTTCTCCGCTAGACATGGTGGCGGGGTCGTCGTGTATATTTATTGGATATCGGGGTGTTCACTTGCTCCCAAGTAAAGCAGAGACTGCAGATGGAAATGTCGAATGTGAGAGAGGAAAGTGTGGGATGGGGCGGCGACGTTGTTTGGTGGTGTTGCGGCTCGTCAGTGATGTAGAGATCCACGCTCGGAGCTGGGGCGCTTTGGCCACCGCCTTGCGCTAGGTCCAAACATCCGCCAAAGAGCCTCAGCCTCCCGCATCCTGGAGCAAGCACATCTCTTGCATCACAGATACTCGAATTTGGACTTGGTCCTCTTCGGACTGCATAGTCATACATCATTATGCTACATTATAGATATCTTAGTTGGCGCTCACCGTATGACGTACTCCCCGATTGGAACGGCTCCTCTCAATTCAGCACTGGAGGCTAAGCACTTGACACATCTGACCAGTTGACACTCTTTGCTATCGTTTTTGGAAGAATTAAATTTCGGTACGGATAGGTTGTATAAGAACGTCAAGGGCCGATCAGCATTATCGGTTGATCCGCTGCTACATTTCAATTAGTCTTCTCAAGTAGCCTTCTTCACAGTCGCCAGCTTCGCCCTCACAGGCATATTGTGCTCTACGTTCTGTGTATCCGGAAAGCCTTCCAACTCCACACCCTTCCTGAACAGTATACAATGCGTGCTGCCACCAAAGTGGAACATGCCCATCTCGTCACCCTTCTTAACATGTTGTCCCACTTTGACAGTAGTATCGCATGTTGAGACCTCAGTCATCCCGATACCCATAAAGCAGACCAGGCCAAGATCCTTGTTATCTGCCTCGAGGAAGATGATGGCGCGTGTGGCAGTTGCAGTGAGGTAACCTTGGCCCGTCTTCTCGCCTTCTTCATCAATGCCACCCTTAGCTGAGGGATCACCGAGACCTTCGAAAAGTGGTTCCGAGAAGTATGTGCCTTCAACGAGGTACGACTTTACGACTTTGCCGCTGACGGGCGCGTGCCAGCGGTGGTAGCTCATCGCAGATAGAAAGGCCTGGTAGATGGTACCGCCAATGAACTGCTCGTGCAGCGGATCCATGGCGAGCATGTCCATGAGTGAGTAAGGTTGACCCTTCAGCCAGAAGCGGTCACGCTTGGAGACGTTGCGTCCAACCTTGTACGGTTTCGACTCGCATGCGTTGGCAATGACGCTATCGTCTTCAGGGCTGGCAACAGGTCGCTTATCTTCGTAGAAATGGCGTGTGAAGAAGTCGTCCCATGACTTGTAACCATGATGTTCCTTGGATGGGTCGCATTGAAACATCTCTTCAAAAGAGTGAGACGTTTGGCCAATATTGGCTGTCAATGCGAGATCGTGAGTGCCGTGTTCGCTGAGCCAACCGATCTTATCGGTACCGAGCACATATGCTGATGCCGGCGAGTCGAGAAACTCTGCCCATGCATTGAGTACCTTTTTGATCATCTTATTAACTTCGGGGTCTAGAAAGAAGGCAAATCCGGATGGTGTACCCTATGCGATACGATTAGCATGTATTCACAATGAGGTTCAAGTATATATACTTACCATTGGCCAGTCCAAGATAGCATTGAAAGGGGTTCCCACCATCCCAATAGAATACTCATGGTCACTCCATTCCGGTGCTGTTGTAAGAATATGGTTGAACAGCTCCAACATGTGATGGTAATCCCTGACCTGCTTATGGCCCACGGGATCGTTCTTGTACGGCTTCTTCGTAGGTATCTCTTCAAACATGGAGTTTACCAGGATGTAGATACGTGTGTTGTTCTCGATTAGATCCTTGAACTCTCGCAACACAGGATGCAGCTCTTTGGGGTTGCCTTCTACCCGCTCAATGATGCCTGACAGCCATTTCTTGTGGACGCGGTGGTCTGCTGGGAGCCAGGAACCCGTCCTGTGAACTTGGTGTTCCTCAGGTACGTTCTTGGTGTTCTCTTGATGCGACATGGTTAAGGATGTATTTGTATAGGGATGCAATAGTGCGAGGAGGAGTATGATCTTCAGTAAGGTTGCTGAGGATGTAGAGCATACAGTATGGTTGAGCATCATCTATACGTCATTTATACACGCTAGCCTGACAACAAGCAATTCGTCGCATCTACCCAGGCAGTAATCGTACATCATATATGCATGGTTTCAAACATTGGTAGTATCAATTCCAGGACGTTGCTACAACGTCGACTGTTAAATATGAGTAGGTACGTGGGCGCTTTGACTTAATTGTGCTACATCTCAAAACGCCTTCCTAATCTCTTCGCTTTGGAAGTGTTATGTGATGCCACAGCGGCGGCCTTGTGTCTATGATCAGTCTGCCACGGAAAATTGCCTCGTCAGATGGCGTAATATCCATACAGCCAGAAGAAGTCTCAGATCTCTATCGGCTTGGTGGTCCTGCAATCCCACCTTTTCTTCATATTCTCTTTCTTGATAGACTTTAGGATGTATAGACGTATGCCATTTCTTTGCTGGGCCCGTTAAATCGATACAGAGTCATATCAGCATATGTTGATCATGCGTGTTTGCGTGGTAGTGGGTCTCTCTACTCCTGGTCCCCACCTTCCCTTCCTAGTTCCCGGGTTCCAACAATCAAGCTCCAGTGCCGCCCATAGATAGCACTCATCTATGATCTCGTAATGGTCAGCGATACGGTCGCTTTTGCGCAGAATGAAGGACGTTCTTGCACCGTCGATCGCGAATATCTCATCGCCTTGTTGGACTATCCCTTTCTCTAAAGTAACCCCAGGAAAACCGACGCTGAAGTGACTGGTGAACAACGGTCTTCCTTTTCTTGAAATTTGACAGGTACGGATGAATTCTGATAAGTCTGTATCTTCAATACTGGGGTCGTCCATAATGAGAGCTTCCCGTCTTTCAGATTCCGAAGTAACGGTACCAGGGTGGAAGCCAGAGATTCCGTGTGAAGGCTTGTGAGAATCAGTCGTGGATACATTGTCTATATCTGCTTTGAAAAAAGCTACAAGCGATCGAACACTGTAGCTCCTGATACGGTCGAATGGTTCCTGGTCCCAATCATAATACACTGCATCATCGCCATAATCTTTTCCTCTTTTCCTCTTCTTGAGAGAGACCCCGAAAACAACTGGTACATCGATACGATCAATGTAATGTGCTCGTACAAGAAATCGTGGCAACAAGCTATTCACATTAACAGGCGGCAACAAGCTGTTCAAATTAACAGGCGGCCCTATGATAGAGAAGGTGGCAGATTGCTGGTAGATATCCGACGGGTTTGATGGTATTACGAGTTGTGCGCGCCAGGGAGTTGCACGATGCCCCTCAGAGTAAGGCAAGGTGAGATGATGGCTATTACTGGAAGCTACTTTCTCCAGATACCCAGCGATATCTACCCGGTTCATGGAGGATCGTCGTACTCTGTTGTTCAGTACAGATCTATGTCGGTAAACGCCCACGTGTGATAGGATATCCAGATTGCCTTGAGTGATGATGATAGCTGCAATTGCGTTACCCCAGACGACGTCAAGGTCCAGAGAGTAGTCAACAGGTATAAGTGACCTAGCCTGAGGTTCCATCAAGCTTAAGACCGCATAGACCTCATCTCGTGGATCAGTGGCGTCGCATTTCATGGCTGCCTGCAAACAAGCAACGATCCCAGCTTCGATCGTCCGACATGTCGACCATTTCAAGGCGGATGGAATCCGAAGACGATTCTGCTTGCGAAGACTCTCCATGCGGTCCATGACGGCAGAGTCTAATAGTAGTACGTTGTTATTCACATGTAAGCATACCTCTCGCGCCAAGGCCACTTCTTGGATAACCCAGACCCGGCGGAAGTACCTAAGTGACAGGAGATGATATAGATCAGAACATAGTGACGTTTGAATTCCTGCGTAGCTCTCAGGTCTTCTGCAACGCAGCCAGCTGAATAACCGATTGTAGTCCCGTAAAGAGGCCGTTAACGAAGAGTCCTGGATACAGATGCGAACACTCCGAGCATTGGAGTAAATCTGATCCATGAACCCGACTTGATGATTACGTTCATTGACATTCATCTGATCAATACCTGACCAAGACTTTGCATCAGCAAGCGCTGCGTTAAGATATGGATCGGAAGCTCTACGTACATATTGCATCAATCCAGAGCCTTCGTGTACCGCCAGACCGCCTAAGCTGAAGGAGAACAGCATAGCAGTTTGTAGTGACAGGTACGAAACCGCCTGCTTCACACCGAACAGTCATGCAAGGAGACGCGTCTCCACCCTCTGTGGCCCAGGTATAGGACACAGCGTCGTAAACAGGGTCATCGTCCAGATTAATATGGATTATCTGGCACCGGAGTGCATCGTCATCGCTGCCCGGAAGAACGAGGACGAGTCGTATTTCGCGGCCGAGTTTGTAATTCAGCTTTGTGTATTGATAAGAAGCTGTCGCATCACTCGTGTGAATGTGGGCTGTCGGAGATGAGGTTTCGAACACAGCCTCACCACAACTGAGGCAGCACCTTATCCCGTCGAACTTGCGTATGTCCGGATGCTTGCATAACGAGTCGGTCATCGTGGTAGATAGCTAACGTACAAGAGTCGCACGTCTGTTCGAAGGGTTGGGCAATAACAGACCACCGACAGTGCAGCGGCCATGAGTTGTAGGGGAAGGCGACAAGCAGAGTCTGGTCTTTTGATGGTGGCATGGTGCATGCATGGCGCGGGCTGTGCTTGACCAATCAGCAGTTGCCGCAGTCGTGCCAGGCTGAGACTGGGCTCTCTGATGGATACAGGACTATACGCATCAATGTAGATAGATATTTTGTGTTCCTAAGGCATCCATATGGCGGAACGGATTGAAGTCCCATCGTTGATCAAGCCCCGTTCCTGATGTCATCCAACAATCCATATGTGATAACGCAAACAGGTAGCAGTCACCAACGATCGTATAGCTTCGGCGACCGGCATCGCTCTGTGCTACATGATTATCAGGTCTGAGAATCAGTGGAACTGTACAACCATCGACTGCCCATACAGTATCGCCTACATCGAAGTCATGGTTCGTTATCGCAGGTAGATATTCAGCTCGAAAGATGTATTTGTTCCTCCCCAGTGTTTGAAGCTCAGTGCAAAACTGTTGCAGGCCGGCCCAATGGAGATTTGAAAAACTCTTCATAGCCGAGGTGCTGTCTGGCTGCAGTTGCGAGTCATCAAGGCGCATGTAAGAGGGATTGAAGAGCCATTGGAATCGTGTAGGCCATAACCGCATATCAAAATCCTTAGGCGTCGAATGATCTTCGATTAGAGCCCCCAAGCTGTCGCCAAAATCCTGGGCATCTTGCCATTGCGAACTCCCATGCTCTTGCTTGGTTGTGCTGTCGATAGTCGCAAGGCAGTGTCCACGAACTTCCACGGACGGCTTCGAAGAGAGATTAGCTGGCCAGCTTGCAGGTATATCGACCACTGCTCCCCAATCTATCTCGCTGAGCCGACGATCCGATGACCTGCTCCCCATCAACTTCTCTAGAGATGTCCAGGGACCTATCTTTGATGTTTGGAATTGAGGACGTAGCGTAATTTCGCCATCGTATTCTGCCCAGTCCGGTACCCAAGTCGGCAAGCGCTTTTGCGCGGGTCTAGCTCGGAGTGACGCGTATGCTAAGATCTCAAAGTCTTCTCTGCAGATGATGATCGCGGCGGCCGCACGTGTCATTACCTCCTCCACGGTTTGTGAGTAATCGATCTCAATGAGGTTCTGCAGGCGCTCGCCAACCAAGCCCAAAAGACCATACACCTTGTCCCTAGGATCTGTAGACGAGCAGTTGTGTGTCATTTGTAACATCGTGAGTAGATCCCTCGTCGGAGCACTGACTAGCGGATCCCAAGCTAATGGTCCAGGGACTTGCAGTCTGGATATTTTGGCTCTACCTCGGATACGGCTCATCAGATTGGCATCCATAGGACAAGATGCATTTCCCGTGACCATCGTCAACTTTTGCGCCAGTGCTACTTCTTGAATCACCCACACTCGTGAGGCCCATCTCTTTGCGAAAAGTTTCTTCAGCGCGGTCTGACGTCTCTCGGTGTCCATCCACAGAGTGCGCGAGCCGAATCCTAAATCTTCTTCTCCTAGGTAGACCAAAACCTGTGACGCGCCCGAGTAGATCCTTGCCATAATCGCAACCTGTTGGTTCCTCTCTTGCAGATTACTCTGATCGATAGCGAGTGCATCGACCCACAACATTCTTTCTTGTGAAATCAACCTCAGCCTGCGCAATGCAGACGCACAGCTTGATGTTACTGGCAGATCAGAGACTTGTTCCTCTCCAAAGTAAGCGCAGCTGATGCGCTGCGATAAGCTAGCGTCCCCATCTTCGGAGGCCCAGGTATACGAGAGAGCCTCGTATTCGATGTCATCGTCCAGGTTCGCGTGGAGAAGGTCGCATCGGATAGGTTCGTGGAATTCGCCAGGGTAGAGACACAAGAGGCGAATATCTTCACCCTCTGAGGGGTCCAGCGGCCGATATCGGAAGCTGTTGGAATTTTGGGATAGTGAGAAGCGCGTGAGTTTGGTGTCTGGCATCGCGACGCGCTCCTCGTAAAGCGCGTGCGGGTTTCTTGGTATGACTGAAGAGAAATTCAGTCAATGCGTATGCGGAGGCAGATCCTGCAGATCCGGTTTACGATAGGCCGAGTTAAGGTACTTGAACGCATCGCGATAGGTTTTGCCGAGGCCGCGCAGAGCAACCTTGATACATATGATATATATCGTGGAATCTAAAAATACCTCGGGTGTGTGTGGAGAGCAAACAGGGGATACTTTGAGCATGACGCGACGTTTTGCAGTGCTCTGAGAGGTTCCTGCACCTGTTGTGGACGCGTGGCTGTGGCTGCTCGGCTGTGGCTGGGCTGGTGACGCAAACCTTATGCACTCGACGTGGACCGAAGCGCAGCCCCTTATCTTGAACACCATTTCAGCAACTCCTCGCCGGCCATATCTTCTCGAAGTACCAAGTACATCCGCAATTACTACTACAGCTCTGTGCAAATTCAATGGGCAGCATCGTTAGTACGGTAGTGGTGCTTACCGATATTGAAAATCTTTTTGCTGATTGTACAGGGCAAGGTAGCTCAATAGTCCTCTACATCACAAATCACCGAGGTAGGCTGTCAAAGACGGTGGAATCGTTGGCAGATGCAAATGTATTCTGTAAGTATGTACAGTGAGAGTATTTGTGAAAATATATAGACAAGAAGGTGCCCAAAGTGGACGGAGACGCAGCTTACGCTGGGCTAATAGTCTGTGCCGGACCTGCGACAAACGCTTATACGACAGGCCATCCGCTGGAGAAGTCGATCTTGTTGATACCGAACTTCTTCTGACCATCGCCGTAACCAATGCGGGTGTCGACGTAGTGGTAGTACAGGACGGGTCCCTCCTTGGGGTCGTAGTAGACACCCTGACCACCAGGTCCGTAAACCCAGCCGTGGGACTCCAAGACAGTGGTACCACCACCCTGAAGGCAGTCCTTACCACTCTTGTCCTTGAAGCCACCAGTGGCGCTGGTAGACCTGCAGACCTGGATCTTGTACTCCTGACCCTTAGCAGGCCTGTTGGTATCGAAACCGCAGCACTTGCCAACGGAGAAGAAGAGGTAGTGGTAGTTGCCGTTCTTAGCAATGAACGGAGCTTCCTGAGCATGCTCGCCGTCAGGCTTGAAGGCAATGTTTGTGACTGTGGAAGAGCTGGTCTTCACGGGTGGGTTGGCCATGTTCTGGCTGAAGAGGTCGTTCCAGAACGAACCGAAGGACATGACGAACTTCGATCCGTCCCAGTAAAGTGCACCATCAATGGCGTTGTAGTTCTTTCCAGCGCTCGATTGGATGCCAGTTGCGCCGAGATCGGTCCAAGTGCTGAGGTCCTTGCTGGTCGCAACACCGATGGCAGAGTTTTGGACACCGAAAGAGGAGACAGTGTAGTAAAGGTAGTATGTGTCACCGACTAGGGTAACGTCAGGAGCCTGAGTTTGGTTAGCTTATCTTCAACTATATAGATATATGCTAGTGCTTACCCAGAGATCGTCCTTGCCAGCCAAGTTGATCTTGGAACCCTTCGGAATCGCGGCACCCTTGTAGGTCCAGGGGCCAGTGATCGAAGGTGCGCTGTGGATAGCAATCTTTCCACCAGTCGAGAAACGGAAGTAGGTGCCATCAGAGCGACGGATCAGGGCTGGATCGTGAGCATTGTTGCAGATACCAGAGCAAGCCATGGGGTCGGCATAGCCGTAGACTGCGGTAACAGCCGAAAGCAACGAAGCAACAATAGAGTAACGCATCCTGGCGATTGGTAGCGAACGGAAGAGAAAAGGCTTGGAAAGCTTGAATGTGAGTGTTGATGGAAACGAAACAACTGCGGCTGGTAAACAACCTATATATTACCGGTGGTATATATCAACCCTGAGAAACATCCCAATATGGACCATCCCGAAACCTTTGGCATGGACCAGACGTGAACAGACGAAATTGACAGTGCTGGCATAGTCCACTTTCTCAGTGGTGGAAACGTGAATCTCGGTATGTGCATTAAGAAGCCGGTACGGAGAATTTGCTCAGAGCATGCCTAGCAGGCAATCTAGCGTGAGGGGTGCAGATGGTGTTTCACGTCTCAAGGGATAACCGCGATATGTGACTGGTGGATCGTACGGGTGAGGACAGCACGTGTAGGTGCAGGGTGGTGCTAGGGGGCATGCAAGTACGTCAGAAAGCGGCCGGCTTGGAAATTGTGTAGTTGGTGACAAGCGCCACATCCGTACCTGCCCAGTAATGCTTAAACGCCTGAGGCGATTCCAAGGCTACGGCACGGATACTGAAACGTGCCTAGCCAAAGGCCTGATTCTGTGGCGCGGCATAATAACAAGCAGTCTCGGCAGTGGAATTCTCGCTCTCGCAACTACAAAGAGAAATGGCGAAGGCGCATAAGGCGAATAGAGCATTTCATGGAGGTTGTGGTAGTTGCGAGATTGATGGACTAATGATCCTGGTGGTGACATTGATGGTGGTGAATTCGTTCCGAGGTTCCTCTTTTAGCGTTAAATCAGCCACGCTACCTCTTTTCTGAACTGTCTCCTGCTTCTTGCGGCTACCACGCTCCGCAAAGATCATCGTCGCGCATGTATCCATCGCAAAGCTATAGTTGATCGTCGAACTCTATTGCGACGATGAACGATGGTATTCATTGAATTCCTATCGCCTTCCGGACGGACTGAGATCTGCCGAAGCAAGACCTCCTGCTTACCACCGGCACATCACAAGCGAGCAACCCAGAAATGTCAGACGGTGAAACTAGTGTCATATATTTCACCTTAATCTAAACAAGCCTTTGCTTCTATGATATCCGGTTACCCGTTACTTTGACTCCAACACGAGCATCTGTCTCACACATTTCAATACTATATTTGTGGCGTCGGCAGCAGTTCGGCAGAACGCGAACACGTTACCCACGAGTAAGGGAACACCATAGGCACTGCACGTAGCAGCTTTTCCCGCAGACGTTTCCGTTGGCAGCGAATCTTACGCGAAACCCCACTTCTTCTAGGCCCCAGGCTTCTAGATGCCTTCCCCTGGGCTGTCGTGGGCCTTATAACCGGTATTCTGTTTCAGACTTAACCAAAAGCTAGCACCGCTCGATGCTCACTGTGCGCATAGATTCATGATGCACTTGAGTAAAAGAAGGAGTATGTTGACTAGATTCTCGCACGATATAGTGTAGTAAAGCGAGTTGTCTACCCCATACCGACATTCCAACTCTTGCAAGTGATTGAAGCAAGACCGTCGTCGTCTGGAAACCAGCTTGTCGTCTCAGCATTTCCCTCCACTCAAACCATCACAAATGCTGTCCCAAGGACATTCCTGGTTCGAGTCATTTCACGCCGGTCGCAACCGGCTATCGGTTCCTTATCATGCCATCATCCAGGTTTACAACACAAAGGCGTCGAAGTCAGACACTGGCGCACCGCTCTGACTTACGCCACCCCCAGGAATGTAAATTTTGCCGTTCACACTCGCAGCGTAGGTTCCGTGTCTAGGTAGCCTCATTCTCCCAGCTTTCACCCATCGGTCCCAGACAGTGTCGTATGCCTCAACCTGATCAAACACCCCAGTTTTCGACTGTGCATTGCCCTCGCCGCCAAAGACGTATATATTCTTTCCAATTACACCAGCCGCAACACCGCCCCTAGGAGTAGGCATGCGCGCCGCGCTAGCCTTCCAACCGGCTTCGAGATCACAGAGATCAAGAACAAAGACCGTGTCGCGAATGTTCTCCTGTCCGTCATCTCGTCCACCTAGAACATACATCTTTGCGCCTACCACTGCCACACCTGCATGATCTCGGGCTTCTGGTATATACTTTGCAGCCTCAGGGACGGAGAGCCACGTATTCGTGTTAGTATCGAAGATGGAAACAACTGAGAAGCTATTCTGAGTGCCGTTCTCGAACAGCTCAAGTTCCGTCATGCCGCCGGCGAGATAGATGTTTGACTGGTAAGTACCGACGGCTGCACTGCCTCTTTCTTCCCCGGCGGGTACACCTGGTATCGTCTTCCATAAATCAGTGACAGGATCGTACACCCAAGAGTCGGGCACTGCGCCCCACACCCTCTTTCCTTCGCCTGCTTCCCCTGTCTCCGCCAGACCGCCCAGGACATATATCTTTCCATCCACCACAGCGGCATTGGCGTGATTTAGTCCTCGTGGCATGTCGGCTTTGGTGGTCCATATATCGTCCGTGATCGAGTAGAACTGCATCAACGAAATAGTGTCTACAGGTGGAAACGAAGTGTTGGACGGGACAACGCCGCCGAGGATTGCGATAGTGGACGGCGGAACGAATACAGTGGTCTGTTCCTGGCGAGGAGAAAGTGGGATAGGGGCAAGTGGTGTCCATGAAGGCGACAGACGAGAAGATGGTGCAGATGATGCGGCGGTGATGAGCAGACCCGCAGCCAACAAGGTAGGGTTGAATATGGAAAAATGCATTGTGATTGTGAAGATTCTCAGATGGTATGCTAGGGAAGCTGTCGCACTTTATGGTTGCTGGAAAGCAGCAAACATACAGTATATATATGTGTGTATACTGCTACATCACCTTCACACCCAGTGGAAGACCTACATGACTATGTTGGAAACTGGAGACATTCTTGGTGCTGAAGTCTAGAGCCGACCTCAGGTCCGCAAATCCGAGTGACAGAATCGGACATGCGGTGGAACAGCAACGCAGACTGCCTGCGCATTACGCCCTGCACTACCAAGCCTTGGAAAACAACCCTCTACAGCACAATCCGTACCCCGATCTCTCGTTGCGACTCGATTACGCCTCAGCGCTTTGCCGAAATATCTCTTCCGAGTGTTCCTTCCAAATTGTGAAATGCGTCTTGCCTTTCAGGATCTTGAGTTTCCCGCCCCCCAACCGCTCATCAATCCACTGCGCACCTTTCAATGGCGCCTGCGCATCTTGATCGCCATGTATTAGCCACACTCGCTCGTTGTCCACGTCCTTCAAGTCAAAGCCCCAATCTTCCGTAAGTACAGCGCCGTCGTGCATGCACCCACCAGAGCCTTGCTTGAAGGCCTCAAGTAGTGATGCAACAACATCATCGAGATTAGTTTCTCCTTTTTCGTCACGAAACTGCTCTTTCTCTTCTTCAGTCTTAGCCTGGTCTTCGAGGACGCGCTTAAGACGAGAAGGGTCCCTAGTAAGATAGGGGCGAATGAGGACGTGTGGCAGAAAGACGTGGAGGGCTCCCTGGCGTAGCAGCCATAGCGTTATGTCTCTGGCGTGCCATGGGAGATATGGTGCAAAGTCTACGAGCGCCTCGATAGGTCCAATGCCGCATACGACAGTTGTCGCTCGGAGTCTCTCTTTGGGGATGAAGCGTGCGCAAGCCAAAGCATATGGTCCGCCTCCGCTAGCACCTAACACACTGAATCGATCAATGTTGAGGTAGTCGGCGAGGCTCACGACATCGCTTGGCCAGTCAATGAGGCGACGGTCAGCGAGAGTCGAATCTCCACAGCCCGGTCGATCGATAGTAATGAGACGTGCGCCGATGTCTCTGCAGAGCTTGTCCCAACTTCTTCCGACCAGTCGGCAGCCTGGAAGACCATGGAAGAGGAAGATGACTGGGTGGGAGGGGTCCGTAGAGCCATAGGTTGCAAAGCCAAGAGTGCGTCCGTCAGGTAGGCTGAGCACTTGGCATTCGTTGGGTCGGAGTTGAAGCTTCGCAGGGTTCGGAGGCGACGAAGGAGCGCGATCTCCGAAGAGGCTGAACATTGTGTCAAGATATGATGTAGTGTCTTTCGTCAGCACGAGTTTGGTTTTAAGACTTGGTATACAGTGATGAGAATACAAGAGCTAAGAGCTTCACGTTCACAGTTCATATAACTTCAAGCAACGTTAAATTCCCGGCTTCTTGCTGACATGTCGGAATGCAACGTGATCCTACATACCGTGAACGGAATGCCGTTCTGCGATGCACCAATGACATTGGTGGCTGAGGGCCTTACAGTCTGACGCTGCTCGTGAGCTCTTTGGAAAGCTGCTGCCTACCACAGATCATGTGATGCGCATGCAATTGGCCAATTAAGCGACGGCCTGTTTATGGAGTCTGTTGTATCTTCCTCATCGTGTCCACAGCTTGTAACATACGGACATTAATCGTGATGGTGAAGGGGTCGACGACTGCGATGCGACATTAGCCCCTGTTAGGTCAGGGTCGGAGGGTCGGAAGTCGGCAGTTGAGCCTATCTTTAGCACATGCCTCACCATGGGGCTTCTTCTTCCATCCCACCATCAACAATTACGTCCTGTGTGTTGTATCTTTTGTCATTCTTTCTGCTTATTGTAGTTCCGATACATTTCCTTCTGATCCGATCACTCTTTTGCATTTTCGAATGCTAGGCCTGTGTACTGCGACGCAGCAGTCGCGTTTCTTCCCTTTTAGTTGCTAGACGCATGAGATACCCTCAATAGACATTTTGGCATTATGAGCCCCATTATCCGACGCATTGCTGTGCTATTCGTATTTGCGACCTTCGTTATACTCGCTTTCCGCCAACTCAGCACCCGAAACGAGCTTCCCTCGCCGACTTTCACGTCATCGAATCGAATCGATCATGCTGTAGCATGGAAGCGCGTACCGATACGAAACCCAGTTTCTTCGCTGGCCCCTCTACCCACTGGCACGCCGGTTACCATCCCACGGATACAGCATGAGTTCGGAATTGAGACCGAGCATAAGAAGGCGGAACGGTTGCATAGACAAGCAGCTGTGAAGAAGGCATTCCTGCATAGTTGGGAAGGATACAAAACACACGCATGGCTGCAAGACGAAGTGGCTCCGGTAACAGGAGGCTTCAAGAATGGCTTTGGACAGCGTGGAGCAACACTGGTAGACGCGCTCGACACGTTGGCGATTATGGGGTTGGAAGAAGAGTTCGACAAGGCTGTACATGCTATCAAGAAGATTGATTTCACCACTGCAGGCGTCGCGCGTCTAAATGTCTTCGAAACTACTATCCGCTACCTCGGCGGTCTGCTGAGCGCATACGATCTGAGCAAAGCGAAACACCATACACTACTACACAAGGCGACTGAGTTGGGAGACATGCTATATGCTGCATTTGATACACCCAACAGGATGCCAATCACGCGATGGGACTGGGAGAAGTAAGATTGTGCCACGCCGGCGACCCGTACATACTGACATAAATCAGCGCTGCGTTGAACGGCCACCAAGAAGCCGATGCGCAAGCACTTAGCGCAGAGATTGGATCTCTGACGCTCGAATTCACCCGCCTTTCGCAACTCACCGGTGACCTGAAATACTATGATGCGATAGCGAGGGTCACAAATATGCTTGAGAAACATCAGAATCGAACCAAGCTGCCCGGCCTGTTCCCGGTACTGGTCAGCCCGGGTCCGGAAGTATACAATGTTGACGGAACATTCACTATGGGTGGGATGACAGATTCGCTATATGAATACTTGCCGAAACAGCATCTACTGCTGGGGGGACTGACAGATCAATACCGGAAGCTCTATGAGAACGCCATCGAACCAGCAAAGAAACACTTGTTCTTCAGGCCTAGAGTACCGCAGGGTCAAGATATGCTCGTCTCCGGTGATGCCCGTATCAGTTCTTTTGGTTCTGTCAAGCTGGAACCAAATGGCCAACATCTTGCTTGCTTCACGGGTGGCATGGTTGCTCTAGGTGCCAAAATCTTCAACAGGACCGACGAGCTAGATATCGCTCGTAAGCTGGTAGATGGTTGCACTTGGGCTTATGAAGCGATGCCTACTGGTATCATGCCAGAGACCTTCAGAATGATGCCCTGCTTTGGCGAAGAAGACTGCGCATGGGACGTGGAGAAGTGGCACGCTTCTGTCAAGTACTCGTATTCTAGTAACATCCACGCTGAACACTATGACGTTCAAGACGTCATCAAAGAGATAGGGCTCCAGCCTGGTTTCTCTAAGATCGGAGACCCTCGATTCTTGCTACGGTAAGAACGCAAACCACCTCATACGTACACCGCTAACGACAGTTACAGCCCTGAAGCCATCGAATCCGTCTTCGTCCTCTATCGCATTACCGGCGACACTACCCTCCAAGATACTGCCTGGCGCATGTTTGAGTCCATCAACAATGCTACCATGGCCGAGTTTGCGCATTCCGCCATCGCAGATGTGACGATACCGAAAGATCAAGAGACACTTAAGCTGAATGAATGTGAAAGCTTTTGGATGGCTGAAACACTCAAGTATTTCTACCTGATCTTCAGTGAACCAGATCTTGTCAGCTTGGACAAATACGTGTTGTGAGTTTGACCCCTTTCACGTTGAGGACCACGTTTTAGAGGTGATACTAACGATTGCACAGCAACACTGAAGCACATCCATTGCGCCGGCCGCATTAGATAAGAAAATCACACATCATCAAAATATGTATCAATATATATCAAGTCAAGATTTCATATTATCAATGCGCTACGTGATGCGATCATGTATTCGAGGCCGCATATCCCGCATTGCCATTTTCCCCTACAAACTGGCGGCTTTGTGCGCAATCCAGATCCCTACATATCGATAACCCATATAGAGAACCGATAAATAGTATTCTACTGTGGTAGTGCCGAAGGGAAGATAGCAGAACGGGCATGTCACGTCCTTAGAATCATTGGTAGCAATGTTGACTTCCTCCAACTTGTCGACAAACCCAGCTGCATTGGGGGCGTGCGAGCTCGATCTTGACAGGTTCCTTCGAAAGTGTTTGTCGTTGACAGCAGCGCTATCAGAGAAAAGGCGAGTTCCTCATATTGCATCGAAGTGGAACTGCCGAAGGATGAAGATTGTAGATCGTTGTCGTGAGGCGAATACATCTTATTGTTCATAGTCGATGGCATGTTGGTATGTCAATTCAAGTTGGGCGAAGGTGGGCGGTTGACCAGGTGAGACAGTCTATACAGTCAACAGAGAAAGGTAGTTGTGTTGGTATACAGTTGCCTGCAGTGGAGCAAGGTGTTTAGAAAATACAGCTTACAGCGATACAATACAGCGCAATTCGACAGCGTTGTGCCAGCGTCTTGTCTCTCACTCTCACTTTAAACATTAAAGTCAAACACTCCAAGGTATTGCTTTAGTTCAATTGAGGAGCTCAGTCCCGCGCAGATCACGTAGCCTGTTGCGGTCATGCGCAGTTGGTCATCAGGTAAAGTAGCAACCCAGCATCTTATATGTACTCACGGATCTTCTTTAGAGAATGTACCTACGTACTCTCTCACCTCTAACACACGAACATGGCCACAGTTCCTGTCTACATTGTCGTGCGCAGTTCCAGAATGAATTCCAGAACTCCACTTATCCGCGTTCGGTCTCGACGATTTCAGAACCCGGATGATTATCCATTCTTTGAAAACACAAGCATTGTGTGGCATATGGTGATGAACCCTGTATACGCTGCACAAGAAAATGTGCAGGTGGCTATACTCACCGCTGAGGTGGATCGAGATTCCCAGACGACTGTCAGGATCGCAGAGAAACCAAAATTGGATATGGCAGAAGCCAAGCGGGATCTGCGAAGGCTCATGATATTGGAAATGGGAGTTCTGATGGAGGCTGGCGATATGCGTCTGAACTTTATACCTGGCACAGGCGTAGCAGACGGGAATGGTGATATGGTGGTATTTGATCATCCATTGGGGTTACAACATGAGTGGATCTGGTATACTATCAGAACTGTGCATGCGCACACTGATTGGAAAGTTGGAAGTTCATAGAAGCGGAAAAGTTAATAAGCAACAGCCGAAAGACCATCACACATTCATTCACTTACCGATATACGCGATGACATCGTATAACTGACTCACTCACAAGCAAACTCGTAGCCCACAAAGCTAGGACGCTCTACACGAACTTACGATCACCAAGACACGCAGCAGGGCGCACACAGAAACCCACGACGGATCAAGGTGAACCAAGAAACAAATTCACGCTGACAGCTGGTATTTCTGATGTACTAGGTGATGGTTTTTAGATTGTCTACTACATGCGTACAGAATACAGCCCCAGTGGAAGTTTTTGACGTAGGAGGAAGGTCATAGAGATGGAGAAGCCTCGGATAATCCAAGAGTTTGTATCGTTTCAAGCGGAGGATGCCGGTGATGTGGGAATGCGGCATGACACATGTAGCTGTTTATGTTCTTTCCTATTCAGTATAGAAGTTTTCACAACCGAGGTGTACGGTGCAGGCTCTCTCTGCCCTATTCTTAACACGTCGGTTTGATCTTTTCGCTACCTGTGACCTACTCTAGTTTCTCATTTCCTTCCCTGATGGCCTGCCCGTAGTCTCCTGCATTCGGTGTCCTTACGATAGTATGCGTATGGTATTTCGCTGGCTCCTTGTTTGTTAGGAATACACCGGAGTGATGGTCAAACTCGACCAAGATGACCGGGCTCTGGATACGGAAGTAAAACGCGTCGTCTTCACCGAAGCCTCCAATCCAGCAGAAGTATGTTTCGTTGATGTGTTGCTTGATCTGTTCGAGCTTGAGCTGGCGCGCCTTGGTTGGATGATACAACAAGAACTCCTGACATATGGATAGTATAAGTTCTTGTTGGGAGGAGTCGAAGGACGAGACCAAAACGCCTTCATAAGGCACGATACGATTGTCGCGGAAGGCGCCACATCTGTGCCGCTGGTCGTCCGGACCCCAAGTATCGGTAATGAGCTCATCGCGTTTAGTTTCGTCATTGTTGGAATTGCCGTAAACTTGCTTCATGCCTTCGTCTCTCATTTTCTTAAAGATTTGTGCTTTTTGCTGTTGTTCATGGCTGAGACTCTGCATGAGTTTCCAGCCTAGGCTTCCTTCTTTGTGCAAGATCTTGGTGCCTTTCCATTCTCCTTCGTCGATGATATTCGGTTCTGCACCGGTAAATGAGGGGCTCATAATGACCTGGGTTCCTTTGTAGAAACATGAAATGTCAAGATGATGGCCGTAGAGAAGCCAACCCCAAGGCGATGTAGCGGAGGAGGAGGGTGTGCCGAACAGCAGAAAGTTGTAAGAGTACTTGTTCAAGATGTTGGGTAGCTTGCAGACTTCGCCCAGGAAATGATTTACACGCATGGCCGCAAGAGCCTTTTGGTAGCCTTCTGGTGAAAGAGATGCTTCTACCACCGCCAGGATTGACTGTGCAGTGCTTTCGGGAACTAGAAAGTCAACATATAACCAAGCACTTAGGCGTTGTGTGCGTACCTTCTTCCAACCTCAGCCCAAATGGTCTTAGAAGGAACTCTGGGTTACTCCATGCTCTCCACTCTCTCGCATTAATTGGATATGAGACCTTCTTCTTCTGCTCACCGTCCAGACCGGCGAGTAGTTCTTCGGCCTTCTTAACCGCACCATCCACATCCGCGCCTTCGTCTTGTGCCTTGAAGAGACCTTCCCTTACTTTTCCGTCATTTGTGATACCTTTGTATGGCTCTTCCAGTAGCTTTTCCCAGACCTTTGTCAGATCGTACAGCCATGGTGGAGCACGGTTGTCTTGCATATCTTGAACATACTCGTAGATGTTCTGTTTTGCCGCTGTTGTGAAACGCGGACTGCTAAGGTCCGGTAGATGGGCGCGGAAGCCAGCTGATGCTTGGTCAAATGAATTTCGTCTTGCCATGGTTGAGTGTTGTTATGTGTCAATTCGTGTACGACCCTGTTCTTCTGACGTTCTTTGCGAGGGAACGCTGGTGTAAAGGGTAGAAGCTTTTTCCGTGAAGCTATAATCCTGATGACAGCGACGATGCTTACTATCTTCAGGTGCTTGATCTGACGCCGAAGGTCACGTTATGCCCGCGTCGGTCTTTCTCTCGCTTTCTGAAGTTGGAAGCCAGCTCCGGGTGAACGCTCTTCCTCCACGCGAACTTAGTAACACGTAATGATGAGTGGTTGTTCTGATGGCCGGATCCAGGATCCAATGAGCATGCAGCTATTCTCAGTGCAACGGCTGATGAACTCACAACCACCCTCGTGAGATCTGTGGAGAGTGGGAAATTCTCTGTCTCCCCTTGAGATATTCGGGAAGTCACCCCACATTGGAAGATAGGCGCTAGCGCGGGGTATGGCAGCCCCTCATCACGTATCCACGGGACTGAAATCGGCTTCCGGCTCGATATACATAGAGCTCTCTATGTGTCGCGCTCCCGATCTGTTGTGTACGAGCTAACTAGGCTGGCGTAGCTTGTAACCAGAACGCGAAACATGCAACATTTCCAGCCACCTTTTGCTAGAGTATCGTATGCACCATAACCTCGCTTCTTATATGTCGGACGCTATGAAGCAGTTATCTTTGATGAACGTCACCACCGCTTCAGAGAGAGCGCCAGTACTCATCGGATGTTTGACCGGCAAACCCAAATGTCGATATGAAGTCGATCGTGTCGCCAAATGTTCAAGTGGGTGCTTTGAGTGTCTGCCGTTAAGTTTGGCGCTTGATTATGCTTTGTAGCAATTGCAGCGGTAATGCCAATCGCACGTTAGCAACAATTTAATGCACCGAAAAGGAATGCATCTGTGGCTGCGTATCCGGAGTATCCGAATCTAAAATGGGCAACTCTCATCATCGATGTGGGCTTCCGAAGAAGCAGCGAAGATACGCAGCAGAGCATAGCGGAGGAAGAGCAATCTAGCATCAGAATGCATGCGCTTCCCATGGGTCTCCAAGTGGAGGGTGGTTCTAATGCGGCGGTGAAGCATTCATCGGGCGTAGTCGCAGTCCTGCTTGATACCTACTGTCAGGTAGTATGTGATGACCCGTCCATCGACGCTCTGGCATCCGTCATCACGTTAAATGCTACGAAAGACAAACACAGCATTATCTTGAGCCTCACTCGCAGATCGTGCAATCACGACCAATGCGATGGTAACATGCAAGGTCGGCACACCCGCACTCCGTGACTCCGCATATGCCGAACATCGCTCGTCCATGACGGCGGTGGGGCCAGGAAGCTGGGTGAAGATGCGCTAACCTTCGAAACGTTGCCCCGCCACTGTGGGGTGTTAGCTGGCCACAGCGACTCCATCTCAAGTGTAATCGGGCCTTAAGGATTCTCCGATATATGTTCACGACGACGTCCATGCTTAGTGGATACGATTGAGCTTCGGCCGTTGCGACATTTATTGACGTATTTGCTTTCTTGAAAGACGTTGGGGATTCGTAGACTTCCGGTTAATACCTCTTCCGGTGGCTGAACATTACGCGCGGGAAAGAGCTCGGAAGTAGTGGAGAACCTGGAGTAAGGTTGAGTGCGCAGAAATATAGAAGCAGCTGAAGAGTGTCTTAAGAGCTCTTGCCAGATTCTCTATTTCTCGGAGGATATCCATCCAGCAACAGACTACGATCACATTCTATCAACAGCTTCCGATCCTATACCACATCGTTGGCACTATCCAAGAAGTGAAAGGAGGCACAAGCACAACGTCCAGAATGGCGGAAAACACAAGGATAGCCATTGTTGGAGCAGGTACGATATCTTCGACGTCTCATTTCTATACAATTTGATAGCATCTAACAACATACTAGGCATGGGTGGTCTTGCAGCAGCACTCTCACTTGCGAAAGCAGGCCACAAGAACATCACAATATATGAGAATGCAACAAACATGGGGTTTGTGGGCGCTGGTATCCAACTTGCACCCAATATGGCTCGTATCCTGGACAAGTTAGGTTGCTGGGGACCAATCCGCGACGAGGCAGTCCAATGCGCAAACACATCCATCCGGGAAGGCACAACAGACAAAGAGCTAGGGTACGTAGATCTGGGATACGTCCGGGAAAAGTACGGATATCCACACATGGTTGGTCATCGAGCTAGTTTGGCGAACGGTTTGTACGAGGGTTGCAAAAAAGAGAGTGGTATCACGTTCAGATTGGGTTGCAACATATCCAACGTGCGTTTTGGCGCAAGACCAAAGTTCACTATTTCGCCATCCTCAGGTCAAGGGGAATCAACAGAAGCCGAATGCGATGTTCTTCTCGGCGCTGATGGTGTAAAAAGCTCTACACGCGTCGCTATGCTCAAGGAACTTGGTCACACCGGCGCTGCTCGCGATTCGGGTCAGGCTGCCTATCGAATCATGTTGAACCGCGACCAAATGGAGAATGACCCCGAGTTACTCAAGTTGATCGAATCCGATACCGTGACACGCTGGATCGGTGAGAGGAAGCATATCATCGCTTACCCGATTCACAATAAGCAAATATACAACATCTCCACCGCACAGCCCGATATCAGCTTTGCCGGCGCACCGGACGCTCAATATACAACCAAGGGCAGCAAGAAGGCCATGTTGGAAGTTTACGGCGATTTCTGTCCCATGATACATCGCATGTTGAATCTAGTGCCAGAAGGTGAAGTCGTCGAGTGGAAGCTAAGGGTCCATGACCCATTGATCACCTGGGTGCATGGTACAGCCGCGTTGGTTGGTGATGCTTGCCATCCTACGCTTCCGCACATGGCACAAGGTGCTGCTCAGGCGATCGAAGACGGTGCTGTACTGGGTGTTGTGCTGTCTCCTAAGCGGATCGCCGACGGGAAGCCACAGACCATCGAGCACGCACTGCGACTATATGAGAAGCTGAGGAAACCAAGGGCGGAGGCACTCGTCGAGCTTGCAGCGGAAAACGGAAGAGAAATGCACCTCGGAGCGGGTAAGGCCAAAGAGGAACGTGACAAGATCTTCGCAGCGATGAAGGCAGGTTCAGGGAAGGTGCCGGACAGGTGGGCTGATGCGGATATACAAGCGCGGGTGTATGGCGTCGATGTCGTAGCAGAGGCGGAAGAGCTGTGCCAGAAGGAAGGACTGGAAGCGAAGTTATGAGCTAGTCATCACGGATTCGTATTTTAGCGCAATGGTTCCGGTTTTTGCATGCAAGAACCAGAAGCAGTACAGAACTACCAGTTTCAACAAGCATTTTCTTGGCAAGATGCCTATGGTGTCATTGATGTGACGATACACTACTCAGACGTACGGAAATTCTGTGGAATCGACACGAGGGAAAGCCTTGTGCTGATTCTACATTCTCTCCGACATGTGGCCCCTCATAGTATAGCCCTTCCAATGCGTGAACATGACCGGGATAAGACTAACGCCCACAAGCAATGCCGCAACAATGCCAGCACTGTTCGCAATTCCCACATTCTCAAACATGGGAGGGAACCAGAACGGACCGAGAAAGCCCCAAATTTGCCTCACAAAAGTAACGAACACGCCAATGCTACCAGCTTCTTCAGGATAGCAATCTACAGCGTATGTGATCAGAACTGTGGTAACAATCTGGTTGCCTGCTGCACCTATACCGGCACCAACAATGGGGGTTACGTTCCAGTGTAGGTCGGGGGCTTGCTCGATGCGCACGAGGAACACGACCACACCGCAAATGGTGAGAAGAATACCAAAGTAACTCAGCCAAAGGCGGAACTCTGGAGCAGGCCGGAGGGGAGCCATCTTCTTTGCACGCCATCGCATCCAGAGGTCACTAGAGTGTCCGCCGATTTGCTCCCCGATAACAGTGCCGACGATGACGCCGAGGAACTGTAAGCCGATTTGTTGGGCGTTGAAGTGGAACTTCTCCCCGAAGAGTTGCGGAATTTCAACCGTTGCGAGAACAGACGCGAAGAGGAATACCATTGCGTATGCGCAAGCCGGAATGACTACACATGGGTACTTGAACAGTCGAAGGGGTGAGATAAACTCTGAGAGGGTGATAGGTGTAGGGTCGATACGACGGAACTTCAAGTACATCTCCTTGTAGGCTGCGAAACCTGATTGCGCATGTTGCACGTCGCCGTGTCGGATGAAACGCGTCTCTGGTCCGAAAAGGGTGTACAGAATGACTTGGACACCATTCACGATCGCAAGGATCCAGTAGATCCAGCGGTAGCCGACATTGTATGTAACAAAGCCGAAGATGAGTGGCGCCAGAGGGATACCAAGGGTAATCATGACCGTCCAGATACCCATGAACTTCGCTCTCTCCCTCTTGAAGAACGTTTCAACCACCACGGCACTGCCAATTGCATTCGGGGGTGAGATGAAGAAGCTCTGGAAAGCTCGGCAAGTTGCCATGGCAGCGTACGTTTGGCTCTTCGCGCAGCCAACATTGAAGACTAAGCTGCCGATCAAGGATATAATGAAGATAGGTCGGCGTCCGTATCGTGTAGAGAGTGGCCGCCAGAACAGCGGAGCGCCTCCAAGGATGGCAATTTGCAAAGAGGTAAGATACGATGCTCTTTGGAGGCTAACACCCAGGTCTTCGGAGATATCCTCGTAGGCTGGAATAATTGCTGCAGCAGGAAATGCGCACATCATGGCGTGAAAGGCAACAAAGAAGAGGTTCATCACTTTCTGTGTCCTTCGTTAGTAGCCGTCCAATTGATGTGTTCGTAGTGACTTGCCTTCCACTGGGGCCAGTTGTATGGATCGGCCGTACCCATAGTGGGTATAGGATCGAGCTCAAGTGTGCCATGTCTTTCCAAGAGATACTGCCGATGCTCCTCTGAGAGATGCGTTGCTTCATCTTTGTCGAGATAGGTACCGTGAGTAGGTAGACGCTCTATATCTTCACTACGAACCGGCTCGCTTGCGACGATCTCTTTGTCGTTCTCCATGACTGATGGGTGGTTCTCAGTGTCTAGGCCCTATGGGTGGACCGTGGGGAGGTGTAGTACAAGGGAGAAAGGCCAGCAGTCTCGAACACACTTGTTTAGGTGGCAACCCCATATTATGTACCCGTTCTCCCCATACCGATTAAACTGCGGAAGAAGACTTTCGCGGGGACCCCCAGTGGAGACCCCAGATGTAGGATTATTGGCTGGTCGCTAGCCCTCGGGTTTCAGACAAGGGTTGTTAGCCGTCGTCGTCACGTTTTTGTCGCTATCTTTCGTCATCCTACTAATCGAGAAGCGGAATTGGAACTCGGCAGCGACACACCGAGGCTTATCATGTTCGTTGAGTACCGACGAACTGGCGTAGTCGCGCTATAAATGAGGAGTAGAAGTCAACGGAAAGGCAAGTCGGCACCTAGCACGGAATTATAGGTCGCAATACTCGAGTTTGTGATTTTTCAGCAAGCCTGACGCTATGAAGTGAACGTACGCGTCTCCTGTGCGTGTCGAAGGTCAAGGCTCGAAGCAACGCCATCCGCGCTCAAGCTTCAGGGAAAAGCTTGGTCGCGGCGCATCTTCCCGCTCCCGGATCCGGTCAACCCCGGCCAACATGTCTCACAGCCACCACAGTTCTTCACGGCACGTCGATAACGCTGCACAAACGGGATACATTCCAGGATTGATATCTTTATCCTTGTCATGATGTACATCGCGCAGTCGCGTACCGTCGTGTGTAACCCAGTCTTTTATATCCCAACGAACATCTTGAACTTCCCTTGAGCCTCGCGCCATCGCGTCATCATCGGTAAGGTATCCGGAACGGATGCGCCTCAGTATTGAACACGAAGTCGTCCAAGCTAATCTCGTCGTGATCACTAAAGATAAGATAGAAGTATTTCAGAGTTTCAGCAAGCCAGAAGCTCTGCGGAGATGTCAGTGCTTGTCTCACGCGCGTTAGGTATTCGAGACTTACCTCCATGCTGTCACTCTTCTCTGGTGGAGTCTTCATGATGTCCTGGAGTGCGGCACTACCGAACTCAGTTTTGGTGTTTGCTTCGATGGCCCTGAACATATCCCACGCGATGTCCTGATACTTGGTCTCTCCAGTTAGCCGAAACATGTAGAAGACCGACTCGATTGCTTCCGGTCGAAGGATATAACGACCGTCATGCACGGCACTGGACGGAGCAGCGCCCGGTATGTAATCGCATTCCGACTGCGATGGGCAAGGCGTCATGGAGAAGACCTCAGGCATGATTCCGTTTGGCGCTTTCATGTACGTCCACACACAGCCATCAGAGATCTTTCGGCCCACGTTGAAATGAGTTTGATTGTCGAAGAGCCGCCCTCCAAGCGCCAGCATACCTCCCGCGTAACATACCAGATGCTGCCCAGTGTCATCTCTCTGCCCGTCAGGACCATCGTGTTTAGCAGTAGCGATCAGAATATCGGCTTTGTCTTCCACCATTGGCCGAAACATGGTGTACGTGATCGCGGTGTCCATCGCGTATTCGTACATTCTGCGATACTGGTCAGCTGGATCGAATCCGTTGAGCAATTGATGCATCTTTGGCAGATACTCAAATGCTGAATCGGCCATGGCACCCAGCCCAAAGAAAACATCAAAGGTTA
>Ga0265797_10002365_pt1 | contig 31790 bp, 44 predicted proteins | sample P2T30metagenome_FD_192433 | JGI IMG/M metagenome (GOLD analysis project Ga0265797, IMG submission 192433) | Plant litter microbial communities from East Loma Ridge, Irvine, California - P2 T30 | ecosystem: Environmental > Terrestrial > Plant litter > Unclassified | place: USA: California... | reverse complement strand
TAGGCATGTCATGAAGAGTCTACTTGCGGATTTGGACATTCTGTTCAATGTAGCTGGGATCCAGGGGGTCGGGGATATAGATAAGGATTGGTTAGAGAGCTATCCAAAAGTGTATTCGTTGACCGAGGGCAGGGGGCCTATTTAGCCGGATGATATCAGGCCGATGATGGGGAAGAGAGGTGTGGAACACGTACGGAGAGGGAAATCGTATAGTAGGCATGAATCGAGTTGACGTATGAATCAAGGATACAAAAATTGTCCATGAGGTTCTCCACGCGTAAGACCATGCATACTGAACGACCGGATAATCAGCCTAATGGCCCCTGGCAACTACTGTCCCACCGCCCAGCCCCTCTCCTCCATCGCCAACGACCCCACCGCCCGTTTCCGCCCCCTCGGTCTTTGATCCAACATCCTTCTCTTGGATAAACAGACTCGCGATTATAGTCAAGATAGCAACTCCCCCAGCTGCCATCCAGACAGCAGACAACGAATGGGCGTAGGCATCAATAGCAGCTTGTTCTAGATGTGGTGGGAGTTCTCGAATAGCAGATTTGGAATGTAAGATTGAAGAGATGAGTTGAGATGAATTGGGTTCGTTTGCAAATACCTTTCGGAGGGAGTTGGTGAGTGACGACAATTGGATTGAACCTGCTGATGATATTCCGATTGTGCCACCGAGGGCTCGGATCGTGTATAGTAATGCAGTCGCTTTGGGCTATATCATTAGGTCCCCGCCGCTACAACGAATCAGGTGAGCTTGGACATACCATGGTCTTGCTATCCACTCCAGAAACTAATGCCACTATCATTAGCACTCACTTCGTTGCAATGCTGAAGGGACATACCAAGTTGACAACATAGGAAAACCGAGTACCCAAAAGTCATTGGCATGACGGTAGCGTAATAGCTCCAAGTTGTCCAATTTGGAGTCCAAAAAGAAGCTACGAAAGCACCTATCATTGGCGCGAAGAGGGCGAGGGTTCCTAGGAGTTTGTAGTGACCGCCGGAACGGATATACCTGGGATCAGCTCCGGGGGCGAGAGGTACGATGAAACATTTGTCCAGGACAAGAGGAAATGGGTGGCGATTGGGCGAGTGAAGATGTTTCATCCTGCGAGATGTTGGGAACCAGGGACAAGAGTGTCGGGGATTAAAGAGGAGGGTGGATGTGAGGGTTTAGGTATGAGATTGACGCAAAAGAGAAGGAACGAAGGTATACAAGAAGGAAATGGAAACGAGGATCCGACTTACTGCCCTGCTAGTAATGAACCAGTCGCTAAACCCAGACCACCACATATTGAATTGATCATCCCTGCTCTCGAGGTGGAAGTATTCACTACTACCGTAAAGTAGACCGGGCTATTGATCAGCTACCTCCCTTGAGTCTCGCGTCGAAGCATACATGTAGAACATCTGTCCGTCAGCACAACTAATCCACCAGACAGGAGTAGACGAAGATCGAAGGCAGAAGCGCGAAGAGTACAGAGGGAAAGAGGGGTTAGAACGTACAAAAGCGCCATTGGCAGCCGACAGTAGGAACCCACTAGCCATAATCGCACTCCGATGTCGACTTTTCAAATTCTTGAGATCCACCACGGCCCCATCCCCAGCTTTCTTCTCCACCATCACAAATAGTCCAAAAGCAATTATCGAAGCTAGAAGTAGACCCCATACCGAGGGACTTGTCCATGGGATGAGGTACGAGGTGTGGAATGAGAAACCGAGGATTAAAGCTGTCACTGAGGAAATTAGGAGGATTGTACCGGGCCAATCTAGGGATTTGAGGCCTGAGACAAGAGTTGGATGTGTTGGTGGGATTGGTGAGGGGGGTAGGAAGAGTGTTGTGATGATTAGGGTGAAGATAATTATTGGTAACTACCCATCAGTCTGTGTCCTAGCCGTCTTTGGTTTCCTCTTTTCGAGTTTTCGGTAAATAATTTGAGCCGTTGATACTTACTTGGATCCAGAAAGACCATTCCCAGCCATGATGATCGCTTAACCAACCTGCTAATGGTCCACCAATTAACGTCCCCGCTCCAAACACAGTCATCATGATACCTGCCATCAGTCAGTCTCATTTCCACTCGCACTACAGAGTCTGACACGACTGAGAGACGGGACATACCCTGATATACACCCCGGTCACGAAGTGGTACGAGATCAGTCACGATTACTGATGAGACTGTCAATAATCCCCCTCCGCCAAGCTATCATTAGCTTTCTTCTGGCCGTTGGGAGCTTGTTCATGCCGAATTGGGGAGATGGAGAGGATTTGGACTCACACCAGCAACAGCCCTAGCTGCTATTAATTGATACATGCTCCCTGAAGACGCGCATAATACCGTTCCTAATCCATAAAACAGTCCAGCGGTGAGCATAGCTACTTTCCGACCTAGTGATTCCATAAGCACTCCATACACAGGAATGACTATTATTATAAGCGGCTGAGTATCTATGGCTGCCAGAAATGGAAGGAGACGTACCAGCAGTATTGGCTAAAGTGAAGACACTACCCAAATAACTCCCCAATTCAGCATGTCCATATCCACTTGATATACCACTCATCAAAGTAGGCATTGATGTAGTTTGGAAAGCGAATACGAAATTCGCACTAAAGATCCCTATACATATCGTAATGAATCGAGTTGTTGATAGACTATCTTTAAGAGGTGTTGTACGGTCTTTCTGGGGGGACGACAAAAGGGGAGTTCGTTCGGTAGTTCGTAATCCAGGTGTTAATTGTTTGGTGGACATCCGAGTAGGTTTTGGGCGTGTTGGAGTATGCCGCGTTAGGACGATTGCTGACATCCTTCTGGATACTAATTGTTATCACAATATACACAAAGTGGTTGATTATGGACGGATTAGTCAGACGTCGTGAGGTGTTGTGGTTTGAAATCCAAAAAAGGCATTCGTGACGTCGGTCATCGGTCTACTCCGGTCCGTTCCACGTGTGTCCAGGTCGTAAATGTGGTGCAAGATGCATGGTATTATACTATCTATAAAGTGGATATGATATGGGCTATGGATACAGTAAATACGCAGATATAGTATTGCTAGCAACGATGTGTCTAAAGGAACATCCCCATTATACCTGTAAAAATGCCGAAAAGTGGTACAGCCAATACCGAGATCAACAACTTGTTGTCGACATTCAATCCGCTTGCGCTGTTTCCGGAATCACCTTGCAGTTCCCCTCCACCGCCTACTACGGTCGTAGTAGCGACCGGTACGATTTGGATACTGACACGACGGGTTATTGTCTATTCGTCAGCACTCAGAACTTGCTTACATGATTGGCGGGTGGACATACAGCGATGACTACACTCTGTTCTCCATTGGCGGCTGTCGTGGTATCGCTCAACGTCTGAGTCACTACCACAACAGAATCAGTCGTGGCGGTAGCATCTGGGTTGGTCGCCGTTACTGTAAATGAGCTTTGATGCCGTCTTGACTTGAAAGCTGGGATGGCTTACTCTGCTCGACCTCGCCTTCCCCAGTAGCGGTAACTACGACCGTCCCAACCTCTTGCTGCGTGACTGCTTCGCCCTGATCGTTCGACTGGGTGACATAGTTCGTAGCTGTGATCACGACTACTCCTGGATCAGTAGGTGTAGGTTCCGGAGCGGCAGATGAAGCGGGTCGGGACGTCGGAGCTGGGTCGGAAGTAGGCGCAGCGGATGAGGTTGGACGAGGTGACGACGAGGACGATGCAATGATTGATGAGGGTGCTGTGGATGGTACGGCGGATGTAGCTGATGACGCAGCTGCGGAGCTGGATGGTGGTGGCCTGGAGGATTCCGCAGGACTAGATGATGGTACCGCTGAAGAGGGCTCGGCGGATGTTCGAATTGATGATGATGAATATTCGACTGCTGAGCTTGATTGAGCTGGAGCAGATGACTGGGATACAGCAGAGCTAGCTGTGATCGGACTTGATGAGGGAATGACAGCCGACGACTCGAATGAAGGGCTCGCAGAAGCGGAACTGTCCGGAGCGGATGGAGTGGGATCAGATGATGAGACGGTAGCGGATACATCGGAAGCGACACCCGATGACGATATTATAGATGAAGGGTCAAAAGAAGTGGCAGCGGCCGAAGAAGCGATATCGGAGGATATGGTGGTTTCGGCAGATGTCGGCGCGATAGATCTAGAATTAGCTATATGGTTTGCACCGCCTCAACCACACAACTCACGTCGAGGTTAGGGATGATTGAGATGGGAGTGAGGATGAATAGGAAGAGTCAAGAGAAGAAGATGTCAACTCGGACTCGATCGATGAGGGTATAGTGCTGGACAAGGTGGTACTTGTCCTGAGCAGGAGCTTTGCTCGAAAAGGGATAAGACTTACGATGAAGGTGAGATCGATGATACCTCTGATGCCGTCGGTTCTGTCGATGAAGGGTCCACAGACTCTACTATACGGTAAGCATACATCCGATCATATTCACCCGGAAAGACATCTGGTCCAAAGCCGAGCCTTCCCAGCTCCACAGCTCCACTCACCTGAACTACTGATCTCTTGACGCCTGACGGCCACTGCGTCTGGAAGGGCTTCTGTCCCAGCTAACAGTGCTATCCCCACTGCTACGGTTGTTCCGGTAATTGGCAGGATCATTGTTTATGTATATACAAGCAAGTCAACAGGTTGAGTGATGTGAAAGCGATGTCGGTGTTCTAAAAGTCGTTGTTCAGGGTCGGTGTGCAGGGCCCATGAAAGGTGTCACTCAGGGCAATCTAATCTAGATCAGGGACCGAACGGATACCGGATACATCCGATGAAATATCGATGATCGTCACTGCTGGAATCAATCGATCAAACCATCATCAACCTTACTTCCTTCTCTTAGTCTCCAACATAGCGGCCTACTTGTCGAGCCGCTCAGTACAAAACTGGTCACAAATATCAAATCGGACTTGTCTCACCCTTGACGACTCCAAACGACATCCAGCATCATCACCACATCGACGTCATCCTGCTGTGACGCCCATCAACGGAATTATACACGATGACCACCGAGTCTACAACATCCGATGAAGCTCTCTATGCTATCCTCGGAATATCGACCGACACGCCAAGCGCCGCAAAGTCAATTGTCCAGGATCCCGGGCTGACAGGGTCCAACGATCGTTCTGGACCCTTACAAAACGCCGATGTCAGTATACAGGATCCCGACGAGTCCAGACCCACTCATTCAGTCAAGAAGAAGCGGAATAGAGGAGCCGGGGCTCGTCTACGTCGGAAGACAGAGAGGGAAATGCAGCGAATCGGATGCGAAGAAGATAGCGACGAACCAGTGAAGGAGACGGCCCATACCAAACTCACGACCTCAATCGATACAATGAATGAACCCGATCAAGTCAAATCCAGTCCGTCTCGATCGAATCCTTATTGGATGTATGGTCAGGGTCTGGTCATTCCGCCATACAACCCTTCAACCGTGAAGGAGGACACGGAAGTGAAGAAGGAGGATCGGGAAGTGGAAAAGGAGGATCTGCAAGCCAAGAAGGAGGATGTAGAAGTCAAGGAGGAGGAGGTAGACGTTAAGGAGGAGGAGGTAGAAGTCAAGGAGAAGGATTTCGCGGATGCTCATCCGGATACCGTCGTCAAGAAGGGCGAATTCAGCGAATCTGCTACAGCCGATGGGCCGGATATCAAGGCGCCTCGAAAAAGCTACAAAGCGGAGGACTTACTCGAGCAGCTCATAGAATCGATTGAAGCATTGCGACCCAGCGACCTATCTACCGAGGCGATGTCAGTACCACCACCGACCTCTCATAACCCCGACACTGTATATGAGACGCCTACAGCTACCATGTCAATCACGGAAGACGAAGGCTTGACTACGGCGGACGAATCATTCGCTACGGATACCGATACCGAGATCAAGCCTCGTCGCCGATTCCATGTCGTTCAGCACCAGTCTCCGATGAGGGGTTCCACAAAGCGTAGGACACGGTATCAAATTGTACGACATATTCGCCCAGATGAAAAGGAACCAACAATAGAGGTAAAGATCGAGGAGGATCCCTTACCCGAGACCGCTTTTCAGAGGGATTTACAAACGAACTTTTCCCGCTCAGCACTACTCCAAATTCATGAGTTGGCAAAGATAGATAATACATCTGGCAATCACCTGCCCTCTCAACTTCGTGATTTGTTCCCCACCCTCTCCGACCCGGCTACCGCAATCACAATCGCCAATCACCTCCGAAGACAGTTTGATCTACCCATTTTATCGACCAAGACCGATCGAGTAGCTCTTCGAAGGGCAGTCGCTCAAATGCGACTCGGTATCTACACTGAATTAGTCTCGGCGCTACTTCTCCCATCAGCACCTGAACCTGCACCCGATACGGATGATGAAGAGATTAAAGAAAAAGTCAAGAAGATATCACTGGTCCCGTCCGCACTGCAATATATCCAAAAACACCTTCCGCCTCATTTCCCAGATGACAAGTTTGCCATCAAGCTGTTCTTAGCGAATCAAGATCCGCTTGGGGAGATCAAGGGGAAAGTGGTCTGGCAGGATGGTATAGGGACTATGGTAGGAGGTGATCCATATGGGCCTGGGTTTAGAGGGAAAATATCGAGTGAAGGGCTGGTACACGTTTTCGTTGATCAGTAAGTCGATCGAACATGATTGACTCGCGCTGACACTTAGCTCGAACGTTCTTCACGGTCTATCGCAGCGGCTCAAGAACAACACCAGCCCCGCCCTACCTCGTCGTCATCTTCGTACACTCTCGTTACCGATACTCTCGCTCTTACTACGCCGAGGTCGCCCTACACCACACGGTACACTCCACCTAGTCGCTTCTTCACCGCTATACCAGAATCTCGACCCTTTAGTGCGTCTAGGATGGGAAGTGTCAGTTCTAAAGCGAGTTGAGATTTACGATGACGAAGTACATGATTCACATTCGGCAAAACTCGTCAATAAACCCATGAACAATCTAGTAAAGGTGAATACATTTCATGAAGGTGGATCGAGGAGGTATAAAGAACAAGGAGTCGATGAGATTTTACATCTCAAGATCCTCCAGGCGCTCAACACTAAACCCACCCCGGCGCCGAGAGGATCGACTATAGTCCTAGCTACTGGGGATGCTAAAGGTGGACAATTCAATCAAGATGGGTTCGTGGGAGCTGTAAGGGAGGCGATCAAGAGAGGGTGGATGGTAGAGCTCTGGTCTTTCTCAGAAGGTACGTCACCGATGTTAATACTTGGTCAATATACTGGATGCTGACGATAGGCTTATCTCGGGCTTGGAAGGATCTCAAGAAGAAGGAGAAATGGGGCGGGGACTTTACGATCAAGCTGCTTGATGAGTGGTCTGAGCAGCTGGTGGAAGTTGGTGATGGCGATTGACAAATCTCATCGTCGGTTTCGCCAGGTGGTAAAGCAGGGAAGCAGTAGAGAAGCAGTGAAGCAATAAAGATGACTCGATGCATACGTATGAAGAGAGGGTATAAGCAACATGAGCGAGTATTTGGAAATATCTATCATGGAATACGGGATGTGAGTCGGGTTATAATCTCACAGTGACACGGTGAGAACGATCAGAAGACTGGGTTAAAAATTGGGAAAGTTCGCGGGTCAGCTCTACGAGCGTCAGGTACGGCTGTCTCATGGGGCAGGTGACTCACTGCTCAGTAATACCTTCCAGTGTATGTATATGGATTACTCTGTCCGCAATTCTTCGGACGAATGATTCGAGGGCATATAGGGTTTCCCACTGGGGTGGCTCGCACCGGGGCGGAGGTAGCTCGGACTGTACCCCCTTGTGTGCGTTGATTGTCGCGATTCATTGACGTTTGACTGGAGCTGTGTATCGTGGTCCGTATCGGGTACCCTCGGCACATCTCGAGTCTTCACTTCGACGAGACATTGGCTGTAGTATGAATTGTCATCCTGTGACGACGCAGGACTCTCTTCGAGACATTTCGACGGGTGACTCCGCTGATCATCTTCGAAGGGATCTCGGGACGGCGAGGGGATACGTTCTTCGACAAGGCTAGCAGGACCGAACCGTACCTCCCCAGAATCGAGCCCAAAAAACCTTCGACGACTCGCCTCCCAAGCCTTTGTCAATCAGCGACAATCAGATCCCACTCGTTGTTGCCACTTATTTCATAATCTTCTTTCCGACGAATCTTCTCTGCCTCCGTCGCATCTTCGCCCTAGGTCGTCGGTCAACGCCCTCAAGCTCTCGATCGCGGCATAGCCAGCAGCGAGCTGTGATTCAATCGATTGATAGAATCTCGTGCGGTCATTTGTGGAACTCTCGGCATGACTGGTTCCACGTTGACTCAATTGTGGATCAGCCCAGTCCCTCAGTTCGTGAAACATATTCGTGAGTTGTGTCGGGTCTGCTGGTGGGCAATGGTTGTTGATCGTGGTGGCAAAATTGAGCAGGAAAACCGAACATGAGAAGGTCTCAATGTGCTTGGACTATCCACTAGGCGGATCCACTCTCGCCTGGTAGTGAAAGGTAGGTGCATCTTCCTTTGCAAATCCAGAGTCCTGGTATACCCACAACTATTTGAGGGGGTGACCGCCACTGATAGTTTCCTTTGACAGGGACAGAGACGTTGGACAAGTCCATGCGCTCACCCCATAAGAAAGCCGGGGCTGGTATTTTTTGCGAGAAGCTAGCATTGCGAAACGGGACGTCAATTTTTCTAGAGTGCCTAAACCCTCACGCGTTCGATGAGGGAAATATACCGGCAGTGTGCTCTGCCCAGAGTACCCAGGCTTTCTCGAGTGTATACGTCTGGTGGTAGACCAATGTGCGTGATTGAACGTGGCTTGATAGAGTAAACGTCGGGCGTAAAGGTGGTTCCACTCATGATGCGGAAAAACGAGATCGACGGTGAGCGAAATTGGCAGTGACTCGTCAATACTGCACTGCTACAGAAGTGTCAGGGCAGGCGCGAAAGCTGCTAGCCTGCTGCTCGGCATGACTCGACTAATCGTCTCAGGTAATCGAGGAATTGAAGGTCATCCCACCAGTTTGTGTCTGCCCAGTGCCTGCAAGGGAAGGCGAAAGGCTTCCTTCGTCCGTTGAAGTCGTATGACCCCTTCTCAGTGCATCTCCGAACGCGGTCGGTGTTGGTCCGTTGAAATCTAGTGTGGAATTGTCCGTCTGTTGTGGTCCCATGGCAGTGTTCTGAAAAAGTGGACTGTTTGATCGATTGGTACGGATCGGCAGCTCTTTTCGATGAGCGTCCGACATTCTTGGGCTGTTCTCTCCCCTGTTCAAGACGAGGGCACAGCGCTGGATTCAGTTGCCTGGTACCGGAGAGTTGTTTCCGGGCTATCCTTTGAGTGATAAAGATGGCTGCTCAGGCCGCCTGCTAGATGACATGCATTGACTCTTACTGCAGAAATCGTGAACCGTTCTCACACTCCCTCGCAAATATTCTCCACCGCCTGACACCAACGTCCACATGATCTCACTTGTTTGTAACATTCTTGAGCTTCTCCAGAGCGCTCTTGGCTTTCGAGCTTATTTTTGTCCCCACTGAGGTGTGCTCAGTCTCTTCCCCAGTCGCAGTATTCTATGCGTCAGATACCTCTAATGACCTTGTCCATACGCACCTTTCGTATAGTCCGCCCATCAGAGGTCTTGTAGTCCATGTATGGATTCGCCTGTAAATATTGACCCTCATAATCCTACGTATAGTCAGCGATCGTGTTAAAACGAGACGGAAGGAAGTCTTATGCTACACACAGTTGCTTCCGTATACACCGAATTGTCGGCCCTCGTAGCGTTCCTGTAAGAGGGGGGAAGTTCAGACTGCTCATGTTCAGCGAGGCTATTGTGACGACCTCGTTACTCACTCCGCCGGCACTGGTGCCACCTGAATTATTGTTGTTCCCTGATGCAGACATTGCAGTTCGATATGTATGTATAAGTATGGATAATTTGAGTGATCTCAAGAAGTAATGCAGTGGCGAGTTCGGCTCGATTCGCTCAATATTTATAGTCTTGATCCCCGTTTGCATCTCGGTGCGGCCTCTCAAATTCGAGTCGATTTATCGGTGACAGTTGCTTCAAATAGACTTCTTTCGACCTCCGCTACTGCGAGATATTAGTTGACCGAGGGCTATGGGCATCGCCGGAGACCTTTTGTCTCCTCCTACGCAAGGGAGCATACCAAAAGTTGGTAGAAACGCTCCTTTGACACCACTGCGGTCCCGTTTCAACGCAGCGGCGTCTCTGCCAAGGAATGACGCTCAGTCATGAACAACCATTGTGGTAGCTTCGCACCATCAGTCCGCAGAATAAAGGGCTGACCTGGAACAGAGTCAGCTCCGCACCGAGCAACTTGCCAAAGAAGCAATTCGTGGGGATTCTTACTGCGGAAACCAGTCTCGCCTGATGAATGGGAAAATGACCATCGAATCCTTTTCTATTGGTTCTCACCCGATTGCTGTAAAAAAAAGGGATGCACGATAGAATTCAGAACAAAGGGAATAATGATGCCAGAATGAACGCGAGCACAACCTCATTAATCCTTTCGTCGAAGAAGTGAGTCTGATGCGAAATCTTCATTCGTGAGCGAGGAGATGGAGTGAATCGCGATGTCCGTTGCCTCCTGATGCTTGAAGACTACTCTTTCCAATGCAAATTACCTCATAAGTCGGACGACAAAGAAGCTACACGTGTTGTCCCAACAAAGGAAAGCGCTAGACGGGCTCTTGTGACCCTGTCAAAGTATCACCGTCTTTATCGTTGACTGGGCTTGCTGGGAGCGCTGTCGAGTGGGTCCTGTTCAATACAAGTTGACAGCCATATCCATTCTTTGAGAGGAATTCCACGACTAGATATATGTCTTATAGTCGTCTATGCACACATCTGCCGAGGCTGGGCTACCATGCTTCACAGGGAAGCTCAAGGAGCAGCAGTATGAGTGTCTACCTCGTGTTAGATCTTGGAGCTGGCAATGAGTGGCCGCGCCGGTCGTAGGATAGACTACCGCCTTGCCAGGTCTGCTGAGTAGATACCGAGGGTGTCTGGTGTCTCTATGGCCAGTCCGTGGTAAGTAGTGCTTTGTGGGAACGGCTGATGCTGGTTGGGATGAAGGAGCTGATCAGGTCAATACATCTATTCAGCAGTTGCTCCCTGTTCATCCTGGATGTCACCCCAATTCTGGCCAGGCGGCGGTCGAATGTAGTTTGTTCATATCCCGACCGGTTGTCATCGGTTGTCCGCAGCTAGTTGCATGCAACTGGTCGGTCATGGTTCACCCACAACTGTTTGAGGGGGTCACCGCCACTAATAATTTCCTTCCTCGGGAACAGAGAAGCTAGGCAACTCATATATGATCACGCGTCAAGAAGATGGGTACTAGTCCCTGCGGATATGAGCGAATTTCATCTCGCTGATGACCGTGGAGATTGCTTTGCCAGCACCGGACATTCGAGATATCTTCCGGAGGCACTCCAGAAGACGTGGCGACTGGAGGACCCCAAAGTACGGATAGTGGTGTAGCCCACAAGGAGACATATGTACATATGGTAGATGATGCAGAAATGCATACGTAGAGGCACAATGAGCGGACGAGAGTGATAGAGATAGAAGAACAAAGAAAAAGAAAAACAGAATAAGGTTGAGACTGACACGGTAGCGAGCAGCGGCAGAAGAGATGAGATCGGGAAGGTGGTTCTGACCCCGTCAGCCATGTTCCAGGTTGATGTAGCATACTGTACTGACACATGTAGATGGATCGCATGTAGATGGATCGTGGTCATGTCAGATTGTTATACAGTTATGGCTTGTAAGAGTGCCAGGAAGACGCGGGCGGCGGCGCTGGCGGGCCTTGATAGCCAGGACTGGTATTCTGCGTGTTGGGGGCTGGCTGTAGCTGTTGTCCATAAGTCGGTTGGTCATTCCCCGATATATTGGACCGAATGTTGGGATAAGGTTCCTGGGGTTGACCTTCCGATGTTGTGGCCTCGTGTATGGTGGGCCACGGCTGCTGCTGAGGTTGAGACACGTTCCATCCTCCCGCTGTCCAAAGCTGGCTTGGACTCTGTTGACATTGCTGATGTATCTGTCCGTGGACCACAGGAAAGGGATGATAGACTGAACCACCGTATCCGCTTGTTTGGCCAGTCTGGGATCCATTCTGATCGTATCCGTTGTAGGCCGCAGCAGCATGCGACGATGGCGCGGGTTGTTGAGTTTGCCCGTAGTGAGCATCGTCAGACTGGCTAGGCCCGCTTACGTGGCCCCAAGAATGTTCGTTTGAGTAGCCTCCATATTGTGTCTGCTCCGGAGTCTGTTGCGGACACTGCAGGTAAGTTGATTGGATCGCGGACTGACGAGGCGCTCGACTCACCTGTTGTGCGCTGGTAGAATCGCTGGTTGCCGCCTTCGATCCATCAGTCTTGACTTTATTCGGATTGAATGAAACCTACTGTGACTGTGGGTTGTGAAGCACTCGCTCTCGATCCGAGATGGAACAGCTGTTTAGCCCCATCCTTCAGATCTTCAAGGTTCTCGCGAAAATCGGCTTCTTCCAATTCCAGCCTCTCCCTCCTTCTGTTTCGGCTGGCGGCATTCTTTTCGGCCTGACGTTTAATCTTGTCCCTGGCCTCTGCTAAAAGACTGTTCATGATAGGGTAAATAGCGTCGATAGAGGTGACTGATGTATGTATGAGCTGAAGGTATGAGGCAGACAGTCAAAAGAAATGTGATAGAAGATGATCGAACCGGGGGAACGAAAGTCTATATACGATGACTGAGCTCCACTTCTCGGACTTTCTCGCCACCCATATGAATGGAGATCCTGTCAACCTTTGATGGCCCAGGGTGATTGATGCTCCACAAGCGTTTCAGCAGCTAAAGCCAGAAAGGACGCCCAGGAAGACCCTTTTATGACAGGGTAACCTCTATATTCGGGCTCCATCCTCTCTCGTTCCACGCCTTGGGACACTGTCAAGGTGGCTTTGGATTGGATGCCTGATCAACTCGCACGGCTGTCCGACCCTGGCCCGTGGATATAACGTAGCCAGTAAGTATGCGTCAGAGGACTCCCCCATACCACAGTAGGGCCCCAGGCGCAGCTTCTGGCCGCCACAGAGCAGTCAGCCTACACTATACTCTTTGACTATGCAGACTGTCGCGTGTTCTCAGTGGCGGGTGAAGCAAAGACTGTTGAAAAGGGTGATCGTACAAGGCCAGAGCCGTAGAAATCGCACATTCCCGTACCTCAAGCATCATTATACGTCAAGACCCGCGCGACACCATCTAATGCTCAAAACCATGTCTCTTCGAGCTTCAAGACTGGTGCTTCGCACTCTGTGGGGAGTGGGGCGGGGACATGTTGAATGTGGTTCGACTCCTCGATCGTCTGCTGTCAGCGATCATCAGACAGCCGGCTTGCAAACATACAGTCGAGATGGACGCCAACCCTCTTGTGAGTACCGAAAGTAACGCTTCCGTCTCCCAGCCACACACTATGCGATCAAACATTCGTGTCGAAGGGCGGGATCATCGTCGGAGACCGTTGACCCGACCGCGTCTTGGAAGCGGATGTCACTAAGAGTCCAATGGTGTATATATCGTCTCTTTACTTATCCTGCAGCGGAAGGTGATCTCCCGGGAGACAGCCCGGCGGCTTTGCCTCTCGATGGTATTGGTGACCCGATCGGCACTCACCGACCTTGCGAGTGGAGGCCGGATTCCCCTCACCAACCTGATGCCAATGTGCAGGAGCACCCATAACCTGGGTTCCATACTATTCAGCGCATAATGTGACCTGCCTCTGGCTCGGCCATTTCGGCGTTCGGTGCGATCTTCCGATACAAGGTTCATTCAGCCCGTTAAAAGGACCGCGAATGACCAAGATCGTCAGCACACAGACTGATCTGCTTTCCCCCGAGAGTCTTCCAACGGAATTGAACATTTCACATTCCATCGTTCAGCTCCCCTGCTGGAAACCGACCGAGGGAGTACGTCCGAACGGGCTGTGTCGAAACCTGGTGGATGTTGTCATTTCCATGTAGGTACAGTATACTCGTAAAGACGCGTTTGGTACCACGGAACAAACAGAGTCCGTCGGTAGAAGACGGTCTGGGCACAGTTTGCGAAATCACGAGTTCAGCAAATCCCGCAACGCATTCTGAGATCCGACCGGCGGTGTGACCCCAGATCGAGAGCGAAGTCTTTCCGCGATTTTTCCAAAGCACCAGTCTGGCCATCGTAATCAGGGGCAAAGATGACGCCTCTTTGGTATTCTCACGAATGAACCTTCCACGGGCCAATACCATAAGCGGGAATGTGCAATTCCGGAGTGATGTCGTTCCTGATGGCCTAATTTGATTCGCTTGGCGGAGCTTTTAATGCGGAGAACACGGTAATACGAGGCTAAGTTTCAGGGGGGTATCTCCGGACTTATGAAATGCTTGGTGTTGCTGCCTTGTTGCCCCATGGGAGCTGGAGCCGCAGAACGCTAATTCTCTTGGGACCCGATCAGGAGGCGCAACTCGACCTTGACCCGTATAAAGCGGATGATGCTGAGGAGGTGTTTGAACGTTCTTCCCCGCTTCTTCTCAATTCTATACCTTTCGCCATGTCGCAACAATACACTCACTATAACTCGTCGCATCCCGAGCTTGACAAGGCCGATGCGGATCAGCTCGAGCACTCTGCCAGTCGGGGGATGCCAACCTTGGCCGATGGGTCGCCATACGTCCCCGATACCGATGAGGAGAAGAGACTCGTCAGAAAGATCGATAAACGATTACTGCCCATGCTTTGGGTCATGTACGTCATGAACTACATTGATCGAACCAACATTGGTGTGAGTACGAGCATCAAAAGCGTAGATCCAAACTCACATTCAGAATGCCAAGGTCGGAGGAATGGCAGACGATTTGTCCCTGTCCTCATCCGAATACTCCTTGGTCCTGTCTATATTCTTCGTCGTGAGTGAATCCAACGCTCTCTTGGAAGATAATCCTGACGCTTCAGTCATACCTCATATTCGAGGTTCCCTCCAACATGCTTCTCGCCCGATCCAAGCCCGCAATTTTCCTTCCATCACTCATGGTAACATGGGGAGCAGTCTCTATCATTGTCGCCGCGATCCACAACCTAGCCGGTATGGTTGCTTTCCGATTCGCTCTCGGTATCATTGAGGCAGGTTTCTTCCCCGGTGTCATGCTCCTCATGAGTTGTTGGTACAAACCTCAGGAACTCAGTAAACGAATTGCATTCTTCTATACCGCCTCTCTCGTTTCTGGAGCTTTCGGAGGACTTCTCGCCGGCGGTCTGATCCAGGGTATGGAGGGACTCGGAGGTATTCGAGGATGGAAATGGTTGTTTATGATTGAAGGAGCTGCCACTGTGCTTATTGCTATCGGTGCCTACTTCGTTCTACCCAGTGAGTCGTTGTCCATGAGCTCGAATGAATCAGAACTGATGACTAGATTACCCCACCACCACCAAGTGGTTGTCCGAGGAGGAGAAGATTCTCGCCGTCGTCCGCCTGCAAGTCCGAGAGGAAGACGAGGAACACATGTCTCACAAGGCTGCCCTTGTCGAGGCTCTCAAAGACCCCAAGACCTGGACTTTCATGCTCGCTTACAACGTCCTCAACTCTGTCGGAACTATCTCGTACTTCTTCCCTACCCTGATGACCGGTCTAGGCTACAAGGGTCGAACTGCTCAATGTAAGTCACTTCTACTTATTCCCGTTGAGACACGCTGACGCCCAGTCATGACTGTCCCAATCTACTGCGTCGCTCTCGTCATCGCTCTGTTCATGGGCTGGAACGCCGATCGAACTCGACAAAAAGCCTGGCACGTTATCGCCGCCTGTTCATGGGGTGTTGTATGCTTCATCATTTGCGTTACCGTCAAATCAATTCCTGTCCGATACACCTTCATCTGTCTCGGTGGTGCTGGAGTTTGGTCCGCCGTCCCCCTATTCTTGTCGTGGATGGTCACCATGTTTGATGGTCGAGAGAAGAGGGCAGTCTGTATCGCTTTGATCAATGGTGTTGGAAATTTGGCTTCGGTTTACGGATCATTCTTCTGGCCCTCTACCGATGGTCCTCGATACGTCAAGGGTTTCGCCATTACCAGTGCCTTCATGGGTCTCGCTGCGCTTGTCAACATCTTCAACAAGTGGAAGTTCGGAGACAGGGGAGCAAAGAAGACCAACTAGGTGTAGTAGCGGAATTTGGGGATGTTTGTTACACTGGGGATCTTGTAGTAATTGTTTATACATATTTATGGGATGTATTCGAATTGATTCAGTGTCGCAGCTCAAATTTCGTCAGATCATTGCATGCCCGAAATCTATGAAAATGAGAGAGTAGCAACAATGGAAAGAGGAGCCTCTATAAACAGCTCGAAGGTTGGGTTATTTATACGATTCTGGTTGCGGAAGAGCTGTCCTACTATGAAGCAGTCTTTGATCGCTTACTCCTCAATTTTCTAGACGTCAGCTGGCTTCAAAGCAAGATGTGCAAATGGGGACACGTACAGTAGTAGGAAGACCAAAGCGTACGAGCTGAGGACGAAAAGCAAAGTGAGACAGATATCTCGCCATGTGTACACCCTCCTGGTAAGGTTGTAAGGCTGCAAGAACTCGCTTCCGACAGAGTATGGGCAATACTCGCAATTGGAGGTAGCATCGGGATTGTTGATGTATCCAGTACCCTGCGATACAAAGTCGCCTAAGTACGCTGCGCAAGTCGATCCCTGAGGCGGATCGAGGATACCGAATTCTTCCTGAGTACACTGAACCTCTACATCCCATAGGACAGGAGTGACGAGACCACCAATTAGGTAATTGAAGGGATTGATATAGTACAGCCAGTATCGCCAGAATGCGGTAATTTGGGCATAGGGCACAAGGACACCACAGAAGGAGACCAAGACCGAGATGAGCAGAGGGTTGACCAGGGCGGCGAACACGGCGTTGGGAGCGTAGGCGGCAATGAATTGACCGATACCGGTGTAGAGGAACTCGTAGAGTGTCATCTGGAGGTAGACTGGTCCAGCGACACTTGGCGCGAAACTGAAGCCGACAACGGGATACCTGCAAGTCAGCCCACACACTAATTGCGCTGAGGGAAGTAGACGTACCATGGTGCAAAGTATAGCAGGGCACAGACGAGGAGGTAAGGCACTTCGGCGACGATTTCACCGAAGCAGAATGCCCACCAAGAGTATAGCTTGGCTTTCTTCTCTCTAGCTTCGAAGATATCTCGATTGGCAATGAACTTGGGTTGGGTCTGAGCAATAACACCAGCTAAATCGTTAGCGCCAGCAAGTAACGGTTGAAGCGACGTACGAGCAACAAAGATAAACTGGAAAATGGTAAAGACTCGATTCTGCAAGTCGGCATAGGCGTTTCCAATCATCCAGAAACTGAAACCGTTGATCAAAGCAGAGCCGATGTGGAGCATGACCTGAATGTTAGGATACTAAAATTGACACTGAGCGGAAGACTCACTTTGTTGACGACGTATTCGGTATCTCGCCACAACTGGATCGAAGCTCGCTTGGTGACAAGCTTCAATTGAGTAGCGGTAGAACTAGCATATTCGTCCCCATCATCTTCTCGTTCATCTTGACCTTCGGATCCAGATGACTTAATCTTTTCCAGTTCTTCTCGTTGTTGTTTACATAGGTCCGAATCTGCCCATACTTGGGCCCAATCTTGATCTTTAGACATGTCTCCCGATACGATGTCGATCATTCGCTCGGCGGGATTAACATCTTTGGGGATATCGACTCCGTTGGACGAGAAGTACTCGTTGAGTTCCTTGACTGCTCCGACTACTTATCAGCCACATCACAATATCAATCATTACGATACTGACAGTAAACCATGTTACCACCTGCTTTGAGCAGGAGGAGCTGGTCGAATTGGGCAAAGAGCGATGCGGAGGGTTGATGGATAGTACACAAGATAGCTTGTCCAGCAGCAGCCAGCTTTCGTAGGAAAGAGACGATGAGGAAGGAAGATTGACCGTCAAGACCGGAAGTAGGTTCATCCAAGAAAAGTAGAGTACTGGATATCAGCGATGGCCAGTGTCGTACGATGACGAGCATGACTCACGGCTTAGAGACAAGCTCGACACCAATGGTGAGACGTTTCCTCTGCTCGACACCGAGTCCAGCACCAGGTTGACCAATCATGGCATCCTCAATATCGGAGAGCTCGAGCAGCTCGATGATGACGTCGACGTAAGCCAATTTCTCCTGTTACATCAGCTCGGCCACCTTGCCATCGCGAAGGGAACACGCACCTTGTCGGACAAATTCCTTGGCTGTCTCAGAAGAGCAGAGAACTCGAGGGCTTCTCGAACAGTGGCTTGAGGTAGATGGACGTCGACCTGTTCACAGTATCCGGTAGTCCTCTGGAACGAAACTGGGAGCTGATGACCATTCATCAGGACCTCTCCTTCGATCTCTCCGTCCGTCTTTCGAGCTGCCAATACATCCATCAAAGTGGTCTTTCCAGCACCGGAAGAACCCATCATTGCGGTGAGGGTACCAGCTTTACAATATCCGAAAACGTTGTTGAGTAGTTTTCGAGGTTGCTTGTCGGCTTGAACAGTGTAGGTGAGGTCTTTCCAGGTGAATGAGCTAAGAGTCAGCGATGATCAAGATCGAGAGAGTGGACGTACGTGTTGGCAGCGTGGACTTGTTCCTTTGCATTATCCGAGTCTGACTTGCCAGCCTTCTCCGTGGGTTGAGCTTGACCTGATCCTTCCTCCTCGTCCTTGGGACCGTTTCCATTTTGGTTGGAGGCTCGAATGAACTTTCCACCACCACCTCGCTTGTAGAGCAAGACAGCCTTGTTGGATCCAGCGGCAGGTAGTCGTTCGATGACAATCACACAAAGTAATAGACAGAAGAGCCAGAGAGCAATGATGATGCCAAAGTTCCTCCACACATGAGACTTGTAGAACTCCAAAGCTTGATTAGCCCATGCTTGACCCATCAATGAAGTTGCTCCGGGCTCGGCACCAGTGATGGCGCATCCCTGAGGTCCACCTGGCGTAGGAGGGAAGAGTTGGGGAGGAGCACAATCAATCGCTAGTCCGTCCAGTTCATTGATGAATAGAGCCTCGAATGCGTAGTAGATTGGATTGATCCATCTGATCCAGCTGAACCATGGTTTCATCGAGGGAGTATAGATGATGTAACCGGCGTAGGTCACCAAAACACTGAACATCGTTCCGGAAACCTTGGAGGCGTCATTGAAGGTCGAGAAGGAGTATCCGATGAATCGGAAGAATGCTGTCGTGGATAATGTGGTGAAGAAGGTGTAGAGCAGGAATGCGAAGTAGAGACCAGCATCCGGTTTGAGACCTGCCATAAAGTAGACAATGATAGTGAAGATGACCTGATTTGTTAGCGTGGTGCAACGAATTCTTATAGTAACTCACAATCTGGACAAAGAAGATGGGCAGATCGCCAATAGTTTGAGCAATGACAACTGCAGCAGGTCGGTACATGGAGAAACCCTTGTGCTTGGCCAAAACAGCTCGTCCTGAGAAAGCAGCCGTGGTCTCGGACAAACTGATCAAGGAAGGGACTGATCATCAGCGCGACTCAGGCAACATGGTGGGAGGCGTACAGAGTAGTGTCAAGAAGATGGTACCGCCTCGTAAGAAGAGACCACCGGTACTAGCAGGAATCTGATAGAAAAGAGATCCCGTAAGGAAAGCTTGGATGAAAGTAGTAGCTTGTCGTGCCCAGAAAGTCCACTGATCTCCCCATCGCATCTGATAGTCTCGGATAAGAGCGGCTCGGACTTGGGTAAAGAAGTCGACCTTCTCAGCCCGTTTCTTGGGTGCCAACTTGCTCTTTTGTTGTTGAATAGCATCCTGGGCAGCCTCAGTCTCTGCTTTCCTACTTTCGTCCGCCAAGTGAGCTTCAAGCTCTTCTCGCATTCGACTTGCGATCTCAGATCCTCGGTAAGCATCGGAGAAATCGGCGGCTGACGTGGGAACGGGTCCTTCGTGGTCCTTTGATATTTCTCGCTCATTGACTGCAGTGACGGAGGTGAGGAAATCGGCAGTGTTTCCACCATCGGGATGAACGAATCCGAGATCTTCGAAGTATCCTCGAGCTTCGGTTCGGGGACCATAGTAGATGACTCGGCCTTCTGCGATGACGGTCACCTTATCGTACAAGTCGTAGATACCATTACCGGCTTGGTAGAGACTGACTACAGAGGTGTTGTGTTCGACATCGGCGAGAGTTCTGAGGACTTTGTTAAATTTGAGAGCGGTATCGGCATCAAGACCACGGGTAGCATTATCCCAGAGCTGGATGGAGGCTTTGGAAGTCAGAACTTCAGCGATCGAGACTCGCTTCTTCTCTCCACCTAAAATTGTCAGCTTAAGCCTGATAAAGCTGTGGGACACATACCAGAGACACCTCGAGTGTACTGATCTCCAACCTTGGTATCGTGGGTATGCTCCAACCCAAAGACCTTGAGTAACTCGCTCTTGGTCTTGTTCTGGTATTCGGCAGGTGACATGACGTCTCCATTCTCGTGAGTCAGTCTAGCGTTATCGGCAGGAGTGTTCATTCGCATAGCAAAGTCGAGAGTCCATCCAACGAGTAGATTGGGATCGTGTACATCCTCTTCCGAGTTGAAGATGACGTCGCTTCGGTATGGCTTCAAAGCCTTGTCCCCTTCCATATCACCGTAATGAACTTGTCCATCGATACCGGCATATCCGTTATGTAGACCAGCGAGGGCTTTGAGGAAAGTTGTACATCCACTACCGGGTCGACCGACAACAAGCATCATCTCTCCAGACTTGACGACACCCGAGAAATCCTTAAGAAGGTACCTCTCTCCCTTCCTCAATCCTGGTTCACCCTTCTTCGGGGCCGTGTCTCCATCTTTGAAATACATGTCGTGTCCTCGGGTACCTTCTTGCTGTCCACCCTTCTCCTCGGCGGCTTGTCGAGCTTCGGCAAGCTTTGCCTTCTTCTTGGCGTACTTGATATTGGTCCAGGGGGCGATGATACCACCGACAGTTGGGGCGTAGGTCACATCGTCGGCACCACCGGTACCCCTAACGGATAGGTGGTCCCAAGCGAGGGGTAAGGAACGATATGGGTGCAGACCACGGGCTTCTAGTCGACCTTGGTCATCCTGTACATCAGTCGAGCTTCAAGAAAGGACAGTACTCGTGCGTACCTTAAGCTGCTGATCATATGTCCATCCCTTTTCTCCCTCAACCTTATCCTTCGAGTTGCCATTATCCTTATCACTGGACCTTGACTTTTGTCGGCTAGCTTTCGGCTTGTTGATACCATTGGAACCTTCGCTGGCCTCACTAGGCTCTCTGATTGATCTAGACTCTGCGGGGGTAGGCACGGCGGTCTGATCTTCATCGGATGAATGACGTGTAGGAGGTGGTAGCGAGGATGAAGATTCGGGATCGGACGCGTCAACAACCGAATTTGTCGATGTTGAGTGCTCAGTGCCTATAGGGGCTGCCAATTCGAATGGTGCACTCATGATTGAGCCTCTTTTCGTTGTGAGAGGAGAGACGAGTGGGCGTGTCCTGTACTCTGATCTACCCTACCCTATATGTACGATATGCCGTGACCGAGGTGAATCAGCTATTGACTCAGCCGCCGATCGCGAAATTTGCTTTTGACCGTAAGCGACGTCATGAAAACGGTGGCGTGCCGCGGCCCGTCTAGATCTGGAAACACGTCGACCTCGGTCTGGAAGCAAAGCCAGGGCGGTCTACAGCCCCGGTCACCGAAGCCATGTAGAATGATGAGCATTGATTGGGTGCTCGGAGAAGCACAGCTCAAGCCCGCGATCCGTGTGGGCATTACCTCGTTTCAGCTCATCATGGTAAACTACAAATACCAACCTGGGCTCGTGTAAAGCGCAAATCACAACTCTGCCCCCGAGTCTCACTGCGCTTTAGACCGAGATACTAGGGACTCTTATACCCTGCGATAACATCCTTCAATGGCATGCATATACACCGAGCAACGATGCATTAATGATAGGCATGCGTCACGGCCTTGGCGCTGATTAATCTTGCGCCTAACACATGCCCCATGGAGTCCTCCATTCGCCGGTTGACTATCTTACCGGTCCATTTATCATCCTCTCAACAGATATCATGGACATACAGATAGCAGATGTCACCGCTCCAGACCTACCAGGAGAGTCTCTCTTCCACTACCTCTTTCCGGAAAGTCGGCAGAGTAGCCCGTCCAGCCCGGCAATCCCTCCAAATTCGATAGCTCTGGTAGATGGTCTCACCGGTCGTAAAGTCACCCGTGAGGAATTCAGGTTACGATGTCAGAGTGTCGCTGCAGCTCTCCGGAGTCGAGGACTAAAGAGAGGTGATGTAGTGGGAGTCATGGGGTTGAATAGTATTGAGTGGTTGGTCGCGTTCCATGCTAGTCACTGTGCCGGTTTGAGGGTTTCTCCAATCAATTGGGCATAGTAAGTCGCCTCCAGTACGCACAATACCGCGCTGACCAATGTAGCACCCCCTCTGAGCAGCTACATCAGCTCAGTCACTCTGGAGTCTCGCTCATCTTCACATCCTCGACTTTGCTACCTAACTTGTACAAGGCATTCGAACTCGCGTCAAGCTCGGGCAAGAACTTCTCGATACCGAAGAAGGATATAATCCTGCTGGAGACTAGGGCAGCTCGTCAGCCTGATTTGAAGGACTACACATGTATCGATGATCTCGACGCGAAGCCCATGAATCCAGAAGTATTCGAGAATGGGCAGGAGCACGAGACAGCCATCATGTGCTATTCGTCGGGTACCGTAAGTCCGGTGCAAGATACATCTATGTTTGAGCAGCAGCTGACGACTAGACTGGACTTGGAAAAGGAGTCGAGACGACCCACTACAACATGACATCGCAATTACAAGCTATCAACACCGTCTATGAGCCGAACGACATCGACAAAGACGTTCACCTCACCTTCTTACCGTTCAGTCACATGTATGCTCTGACCCTCGACGTCGTCCACTGTCTCACGACCGGTACCTGTATGGTCATCCTTCCTCGATTTGAGGAGAAGAACGTACTGGAAGCCGTACAAAAATACAAAGTTACCTGGAGTCTGGTCGTGCCCCCTATCCTGATCATTTTGAGGGAATCGAAACTGCTCAATAAGTATGACTTGACGACTTTAAAGGGAATGATGAGTGCCGCTGCGCCTCTCGGTGATGAATTGGCAATGAGCGTGGAGAAGCGGTTACCCAATTGCAGGATAGTACAAGCTTATGGTGAGTACAAAAGAAGGGGCGTCACTGATAGGATCAGGTCTAACCGAAACGACCCCTCTCATCACCTTAATGACCACCAAAGATGGTGATGGTCGTCATGGAAGTATCGGCAAACTTCTGCCTACTTTCGAAGCTCGACTGGTCGATACCGACACGGGCAAAGACGTCATGGACGCTGGCAAAGCAGGCGAGCTCTGGGTCAGAGGGCCTAGTGTGATGAAGGGATACTACAAGAACCCAGAAGCGACAGAAGGCACCTTTGCGCCAGATCCAAAAGGGCGATGGTTCAAGACTGGAGATTCGGCTACGAGGGATGAGGGTGGATTTTACCGCATAGCGGACCGGTTGAAGGAGTTGATCAAGTACAAGGGTTTCCAAGGTAAGTGACTTGACTACTCTAATAGCTTACATGTAGTGGCGCCGGCGGAGCTGGAGAGTGTGCTACTGACCCATCCGGAGGTCGGAGATACAGCCGTCATCGGTATATACAGGGAGGAATTAGCAACAGAGCTTCCAAGAGCTTACGTGGTACCCAAAGGAGGTCTCGAGGGCCTGATCAAGCGAGAAGGCGAAAAGGGCAAGGCTAGATTCGCACAAGAAATCGAGAAATGGATGATAGATCAAGTAGCGAATCATAAGCGACTAAGAGGCGGTGTGATCTTGATTGACGCCATTCCGAAATCGTACGTCATGATTGACGAGACCCCGACTGATAGTAGACCAACGGGCAAGATCTTGAGGAAGAACCTTAGGAAACTAGTTGAAGATGAAAACAAGAGGAATAAAGGAAAGTTGTAGATCAAGAAGTTGTAAATATGCATGCCAGGGTATGAAGTGAACGAAAAAGACGGCAAACGAACGGCTATTGGGTCAACATGTTCGGGCCCTGGCGGCAGATATCCGGAGATTGTCACCACCGTCAATTGTCAATCAACTCCACGCTACTGGACACAGGCAATTCTGCGGGGTATACACTTGATACCGGGATACATGGACACTCTTCCAGACGCGACTACGTGCAGAGTTCAACACTCAAAGGATCGTCAATATGGATAGACGGGCGCGCTTCCAAAATAGCGGGGTGAGGCGATCTAGTAGTCGACACTCCGAATCTCCGGACCGAGGTGTAGAGGGGTGTCTCACTTGCAGAGCGCGAAGGGTGAGTGAATGCTCCTACCGATGTGTATCTCTGACAAACAGATACGATGTGACGGATTGCAGCCCCACTGTAGATCGTGTATGCAGGGAGATTTTGATTGTTTATGGCCTGATGTGGGGTCGTCGAACCACGCCCATGTATCTCCCAGAGCGCACCGAGGGGATAGGAGTCGGCTAGCATGCTTGCCTTGTAGATCCAGGAAGGTGAGTCTATCAAACGGTCTGTGAAAGTTTGGACGCTAACGATCTAGACACGATGTGCCGGTCCCCCCGATGGAGATACTTCACGCCCTTGCACACGCTGCGATCGCCTTGCTATCGAATGTTCTTTCGCCAAACGCAAGCGACCAAATCAGACCAGAGTTGGCTCAATAGAAGACATCGATGATCGACGTACCGTCCGGACTGAATCACCGATAGTAGGTGATAGGGATTCAAGAGCACAAAGTCCAGTAATTCAACTTCGGACTAGCCGATTATCGGCATTGGAGCTGTTGATGGCGAATCGGGCAGACCTGAATAACATCATTGGGCTCTACTTTCGGACTGTACATTGTATGTCGCACCACCGGGGAGATGCTAAGATTAGATTTTGGGTTCTTTTCATATGTCCATGAACCTAGTTTCTTCCGGTTATTGAATGCTGGACAAGCACCTCAGTCACTCACGGCGATGATGGTCGTTTGTACCATGCAGTGAGTCCTCTTATGTTTATTTCAAGTAAGCTCATGTCAGCTTTGCATGCGAGAACACACATGCGAATATGGAACGGACGATGGGTATATACGAGGATAATATACGGCAATTGCTAGACTCGGCTTACTCTGGCTTTGGAGTTATTGAGTTGATGGTGAGTAAAATTCAAAACCTTCATGCGGTCTATTGATACCAGGCTTTGATGTTAGCTAGGCTATATGAGCCCTGTCGAGGACGTTTCAAGTCGTCGTGGATGATGTGGGGTACCGCCGTTAGGTGAGTCTACTCGACATTCCAGCCTAACATCAGGATGATGCAGTACCTATCTCTACATACTTTTGACGAGACGTATCCCGATGCTCCCTCCCTACGCCTGAATCCACTGCTCAAGCGAGAAGCCCTTCGCAGAGTCGCCTGGTCGGTATTCTTCCAGGACACAATGTACGACAACGGTCATCACGGAGGGCATCTCGTACATGAATCCGCCTTCCACATTCAACTCCCATGTGACGAAGCGACCTTCACGCGTGGAACCAATGTCACTACTGCACCGCTCTTCCCGAAACTGACCGATCAATCGCCTTGGGGATCCACCATATCGGCAACACCGGAAGGGTTAGGCCATATTGGGCTTTCTGCCCATTTACTACGGGCAGCAGCCATGCGCAGGCGTGTCCTTCATTACAGATCGCTTATTCGGTATTCGCCAGACTCGGCTCAAAAGATGCTGGACGATCTAGCGGTATTCGAGAAGGAATTGAAGCAAGTCATTAACGATTTTCCTCCGGAATTGGCATATAACGAGGATAACCTATTTGTTCATTCGACAGCTCGAACTGCATTCGTCTTTCTACATCTCATTCGACATAATTGTTTCTTGATGCTGGGTCAGACGAGGCTGAATATCTGCGCGAGGGACGATAGTCTGGCTCTTCAAGCTGTTCAATTCGCCAAGGATCGATTACGACATGCTTTACCGGTCTCGAGGATTTTCGCGGATGTGCTCAGGCTGGATATCACTTGTGACCCCTCCTTCTCCGCTCATGCTTACACATCGTTAGAAAGTAGGTGCACATTCAGTCCAGAATAGTCGAGTACTCACTCGCAGATATCCTCTTTGATCCGCTCAAGATCGTATCGACCGATCCGTCGATAGATCCTAGGGATCCTCGTTATATTGAAGCTCTCAAAGTCTTACTCGACTTGATCCGAAAGGAATGCAAGATTAACGCAAAGACCCGTTTACTTGTGGGTCGAGTTATCATATATACCTAGGCTAACAGTTCAGAGAATCGAAGCATGCCGTCGTCTCATCCGATGTGGTTTCGAAGAACTAGTCACACAAGCAGATAAAGAAGCTTGCCGTAACGATCTCATCCGAAGCAAGGACGATGCTGAGTATGATTTCCGGATTTTCGGGGTTCATCAAGTTGAGATTCGGCGACAACGAAACAAGCACTCTCAGAATCCACCAACGGCCGATGCATGGCTTCATGCAGGAGGTGTTCCACCTTCAAACGTCCCTTCCCGCATCACCTCACCCGAACCACCAGGAATGGATGCAGGTGCCGATATCCAAAATACCGAAAGTCAAGGTGTCGGATCTGTCGATAGTCATAAACCGCCAAATATCCCTTTCCTCGATGATATCACGACTCACTTGAACGGTGTCGACATGCCACTTGTCTCGGCTCAGAATGAAAATACTGGCTCAAGTTCAAGTTTCTGGCCACCATTATTGGATGTGGATCAAAGGCGGTGGATGAATCTGGATTATGGGCTGGATTTTGAGGGCGATGGATTTAGACAAGAGGAAACATTGGTTCAGCAGATTGACCCGACGGCTTTTGATGATTTCTCGAGGTTCCTGGAGGAGGCTGGAGAGACTGGGGGCACTGAGCCGGATTTATTTCCTTGGCAGTAGATATTCTAAGGGCAGGATCGTTTCTGGCACGCCTTGTCCCGGTCGGGTAGATGAGCACCGATGAACACGTTGCTAGAAATCGCAGGTTGTTAACTGTTGAGAAATCTGGAATCACATCGTCTGTCAAACACAAGGGCTGAAGAACGAGGCACTAGCACAGTCAGTCCCGAGATCGGCCGTCAAGCCGGCTGATTTTGACCCGTGCATCCCCTTGATAACAATAGCAATCAGTTGCTCTTCCCTACAGCCTCCAACACAGCGGTCTCCGCCACCTCGCGCACGACCTCGTAACACTTCTGATCCGTCTCCCTTGTCACCACCTTCAATTTGCTGCCTGGTTCTAACAGCCGGGTGTCATAATCGCCACGCAATTCGTCAAAGTGGGCCTGCAAGCTGGGTAGTAAGCAGTCGCGATCTTTGGGTTGGCCGGTACGGACTGCGTTGGAAAACTCCCATGCGATGTCAGTGACGAGATGGGCGATGGTGGCTTGCTGATGACCGATCGTTGGCAGCGTTTTGCCGTCCGGACCGCAATAGCTTGCCTTCCAATCTTCAACAAACCATTCGTCGACGTCCGTTTGCTGTGTATGGCGATTTGACGAATTCTCGATGGCATTGACTATCGACTGGTAACGAACACTGACAGACACTTGTGTGACCGGTTTTAATTCTCTCCGAGTTCGAGAAGGGACGGGACAGTTCATCGGAAGAGAAAATCCCCGGAATGCTGGCGGTCGAGCTCGGTAGCATGAATCGGGTCGGAACAATGAGTTGGCGGCATTGGATGAGTATTCCTCGGACGGAGCGGTCTGTGGTGAGAGGGACGATTGAGGAGGGAAGATGGTACTTTCAGACATTCGATAGATATCGCTCACCAAGCGACCCTCAGGACGCTGAGATGGCCCTGCTTGCAGTCGTCGGAGGATCTCCTGGCACTCTCCGGGGGTTGGAAGGACAGAAGCTGCGGCCGAGGCTGTCACATCGCTCCTGGAAGGGTCTGGCATCTCGTGACGGTGGATTGTAGTATGGAGGTCAAGGTGATGAGTTCAAGAAGGGAGTTGCCTCTGAATGCCTCGGAGAAGGTGAAAATGTTACGATAAGTATGGGAGATACCGTACAAGCCTCATATACATGTACAACCAATTACAAGTGGCTCAAGAGCCAGTCCGCTCAAAGGATTACTGTTTCCGCTTGACTGAGGATCATGTCGGAGTCAAAGACTCACGTAGGGGCATGATGAAAGGTATCTACCGTGGCAAAACACTTGGCCGCCTTCGAAGGTGATGGAAATTTTCCTATGGGAGGGCAATTGCCAAGAAAGGCTACTCATCCAAATCACAGGCGCGTCATATCATGAATGGTACACGTACGCCAGCCTGAGGCGCAGTCCGCCACAGCCTGCCGACATGAAATCAGTCATCCCGTGAATCGGATCAAGGAACTGAGCGTAAACTGTCTCGAGGGCTTGGGTTCCTTGGCATCACATCACATCACGATTCACCAAAACCGGTCGATCTACCATGATATCTCTACTCAGGTTCTGGCCCATGTTGGATTTGTGGACGTTTACAACCAATAGCTTGCAGTAGCTCACCCTATTGGATTATCTATAATCATCAACTCCTTCGCCACCCGCTCCCAATCATCGCTTCTTTCGCAGATTTGTGAGCAGTCTTTATACGTCAATCAGGGCGTTCTGTCTGCATCTCGTTCACGAGAACTGTACTCCTGACCAATCTCTCGCTTTAGAAGCTCACTCCGCATGGGTTCCATCTAGACCTCATGTCCGGACCCAAAACTCTCCAAGATGAGATGACATCGTACTGCATTCATCAGACCATACATGCTACCATCAAGGGTTCTGTCGATGTGTCGTTGAAAGCGCCGCGCAGACTGCGATCAAGCACATATATTCTGTAGCCTGGTTGAGATCGCTACGAGCGATGTCGCTGGGCTGCATCGACTTTTGTCGTTCGAGGTATCGGGTCCTTATCTCTGACGCACTATCTTGAAGACTTCTGGGTAAGGTCACATTGACGACACCCAGTCTTACTGAGGTGACCATGTCAGCGAGGTATATTTGACCACGATCACGTTGCATAATGCTGTCATCGTTTTGTGCCGGGTCGAATGTGCGACCCGAGCGTTTTGAGTCAAGTGAGACCGCGGGGGAAAGAAACGCGGGGTGAGATTGGATCGATGGGGTGAATATGTGCTCTTGAGCACTCCGAGTGTCGGGTGGCGGAGTGGAGATCCTGTGGATCCGGATCGGCTTGTGTTCGTAATCAGAGCGGAGACTGTCCAGGTAAAGGTCCTGAGGATCGATATATTGGGACACTGGTGACGAGCTGGCGAGCTGCACTGACGAATGACTTGCTTGGGTTAGGGGAATGCGGCGAGTAGCATACCCCTCAGGGCTGACAGTGCCTTGTGGTGGGCTTGCATAGACCTGGTTCCAGTCCCATGTAGCAGAATGTTTGTATGAGTCGCTCTCGAATTGTGGCTCCGACAGGTCACTCAGTACCAGACCGGACTCCACCGTCAATCTCCCGTCGTTTGTGCTGGTGGACATCCCAGAGGCAGTCGGCTTCGACATCGTCGTAGTGCAATAGTCAACGTGAGTCGAGTCGATCGGATATAGTTGATCCCTCGCCTGCTTGAAATGCACGAGATAACACACCGCAGTGATCTGTTCTGGACTCAAGCTGTCATGGCCGCCGAGGGGCAACATGATTGCGATCTCGTTTGTGGTTGGGATGAATACTAAATAGAAGGGGATGCATTCCCCCCGAAGCCCTGATAGTTCATGGGACATTGGATAAAGGAAGACCACATGTGGATCCTTAGACTGAAAGCAACGAAAGGAAGCACGGGGGATAAGAAAAGAACTTCATCCTCGCACTATATCATCACATAATGACATATTATGTGTTAGCACTGCAGCTAGAGATCAAAGATGACGGATAAACGACAGCATGACCCTACCGTCCATCATGAAGGAGTCTTTGGGAAGACGTCCGCTGGCCAAGCCCCCGTATCAATCCACTGCTGGTAACCGCTCACGACTCTCTGGCACGTCTGCTGTGTCCTCTGGTCCCATGCACCTAGAGAAGCCTGATCAGGATTGAACATTTTCTTCCTCTCTCCGTGTACTTGGGTAGCGATGGGACGTATATATGTCTCAAGACCAAGTGGTAGAGTAGTCTCAGTGTCATTGTCGAGTCGGACCGCAGCCACTAATTGCATGGTCCATTCCTTCATTTGGCCGACACATTGCAGTTTGTAATCGAGGTCATCAACAGCTCCATGGATGGTGAGCGGGGTCTGAGAGGGGAAGGACTGTTGACTACCTGTCTGGTACGATGGTGCCAGCGTTTGTCCTTGATAGTCACCGACTTGTTGGGCAGGTACCCTGCCATGCTCTGAAGTTTGGGTGGGTGGCGAGATCGTCGTGTCGGGCGAGACTCCACATTCTGCCCTATGGAGACCTTGACGAGTCTGTGTATACCCATTGGTGGTGTCCAGATATGGTGAGGTGGATTGGGATTGGCTTCCACTTGCTTGGCCAGCGGTGTACTGTTCGCGGTCGTAGGCGACAGTGACCGAATTCTTATCAAGCCAGTATATCTGCAGTCCGAATTGCGTTCCCACCATGTCGATCTCATCGAGGTGGCTTTGGGTAGGTTGATAGCCGCGAGAGCCGAAAGAATTAGACATGGTCGTAGGAAGGGTGTGAAGTAAGTAAGAAGTCGCGTTGACCTTAACCGTTCACACAGCTTTAATTCCCCGCTCAAAGGATCCTTGGGCGATTAGGACAGAGCTGAGTCTCGCCGGGCCTTCGATGACCTAGGCCGTACAGAGAAGCTCTTTCTTGCTCTTTGATGCTCTTGCTCACCCTCTCACCAGAGTTTCTTAGTCGCACGATCCTGTTCGATGTCCTCGTGAAGTAATCTGACGAGGTCCTGATTCGGCGCTCCCAGCTCCGATTAAGTCCGGATGTCTGGTTGTACTATTCACTCCTATCTCTATGAGAGCTCCTGATGTCAAAGTATATATCTGTCACAATGCCAAGTGGATCGTGGTACCGACCGCTCATGTGTGTATGCGATTTATACTTATGCATTATATACAATGGTATGTAGTGAAAGCGTTCGCATACATAGATGTAGACGTCGAGTTGATCCACCTAAATTTGCTTCCGTTATCTCCTCGTGACCTTTTATCATTCTCTATCACCCTCACATTGTCCATACATATATAGCAAGATGCCGGCCAAGCACGATATCAACGTAGGTTCATACCTGCAACGATCTAACAGACATAGCTGACGATGATAGAAAGTCGGGGTGGAATCGTCTGATTTCCCGATTCTGTGAGTCTCCCCTCTCCCTGCTATCACGCGTTAAGCTAACGATCAGGTGCGAGCCATGTAAGCTACGATACCCATTGCCGTCGCATCAACAGCTGACATCTAGGCCTTGGACCCAATCCTTACGTCCGCATGGTATGTAACCACATCTCTGCTATTGAATGGCAAAGCTGACTAACAGACAAAACAGGAATACGGTTCTGAATGCAAGGTCCGCCAATTCACGCCACATGAGTCATGAAGGAGGGAGCTGATGCTAGATCTGTAACCGACCATTCACCACTTTCAGATGGAACCCTGGAAATGGAGGACGGTTCAAGAAGACGGAAGTTTGTACGGCTTGTTCAAAGATTAAA
>Ga0265797_10002364_pt1 | contig 31802 bp, 20 predicted proteins | sample P2T30metagenome_FD_192433 | JGI IMG/M metagenome (GOLD analysis project Ga0265797, IMG submission 192433) | Plant litter microbial communities from East Loma Ridge, Irvine, California - P2 T30 | ecosystem: Environmental > Terrestrial > Plant litter > Unclassified | place: USA: California... | reverse complement strand
AGCGGCAGCCTTGTTGCTCTCAGCCTCCTGTCTAGCGCGCGAGGCAGCCGTGGGAGCAGTAAGGTGAGAAGGGATGTTTACTGGCTTAGTTGTCTCACGCTTGGGAGCAGGCGCGGCGCTCTTGACAATGCTCGATGTACGTCTCTCGCGGTTGGCAGACGCCGCTGTGGGTGCTGTGAGAGAGCTGCGGCTTGTCTTGCGAGCCACGCTAGGTTTGGAGGCACTTGTCGGCGAAAGCGGCGACCTGCCAGTGGAGGAAGATGACTTTCTCTCAGAGATGGGAGACTTGAGGCTCTTTTCTGCTGCTTTCGAAGGAGATCCAGTGGCGACAGGGTCGGGCCTGTGGCTATTGCGAGGGCTCATGCCCGGCCTCTTTGAGGGAGATGACTTGACGTCGGAGACGGCCTTTGGTGTTGCAGTTGTGGCTTGCTCCTTCTTCGGTGGTGTCCTCTCAACCGCCTTGTTCTGAGATCTGAGATCCTCTGCGACTGGCGGCAGACCTTGGCCACCGCTTACTGCGTCCTCGTTGACTGCCTCAGCTGGCTTGAGTGAACCTTTCTCTTCCTCGGCACCCGTGATAGGCTTATCTGGGTTGGCCGGAGGCTCGTTCTCGTTCGCGCCGTTTTGCTGGCCATTCGGCTTAGCCTCAGTCTGCTTCTCCTCCTCTTCTGGTTCCTCAGTCGGGGTTGGGAGTTCCATGGCGGTGAGTCTGGCTGCAGCGTGGTCGATGACACCCATGGCCTGGTCCTCCCGAGGCTCCACAGCAGGAGTGTTGACAGTGCTCTCCATGGCACCCTCGTCTGCAAGCTCAGCGGCGTACAAGTCGGGGTTCGATTGGCGTCGGACTTGCTCGTCGGCGACTTCCTTCTTCAATGCCGACACGGTGTCCTTGTCGAGGTTGTTGGTGCTGAAGCTCTCGGTCCTGACCTCGAAGGCACTCGCGCGCTTAGTCGAGGCGACAGCGTGGTTGGGTATGGGAGAGTCCATGATGGGATGTTGGACGTCGATGAAGCTGGAGCGAATCTTGGAAAGGGGTCTGCCGTTGGAATCAGAGACACCCAAGCGTGAAGAGGGCGATCGGCCACGTGGGTTGTTAAGGTCGTCGTTGTCGGCGTTGGCTTTGTTCTCGAAGAGCGATCGGAGGTTTCGGACGGCGGAGTTTGATCGAGGTTGTTCGGTCATGGCTGTGTGAAAAAGAAGGAGGGTCTAATCAGCGCTGGTCCTTCGCACTTTCTCCGGTTATGACGTCCGGCGTGCGCAATGGGAAGGCGCGTGTGGGTGGAGTGAGGGAGAAAAAAGATATGTCATGTGATATGTCGAGGGTCAAGACGGCAGGGCAGCGCTCAGCATCTTCAATTGCGACTGAGTGTGTGGCAACTGAGGGCGTGGAGTTTCACGTGCATTCGCTGATTGTTTGGAGAGCTTGCGTGTTGTGCTGAAACCGCCAGGGGTCGGACGGCCGGCTGCTAGCACCTTGCACGCAACATGCAGAAACGCGCCGCTCACCACCACACACACACGCGCACAAACGCAGCCCTGTGAGAGCCGAGAGTGCCTGTGGCGGAGGATGCGGGAGAGCAGAGCCTCATTTGCCGTCTTTGCCTCATTTGAGCCTCCTCCACGGGGACGGCAGGGATAGCTCAGGGGACAGCGAGCATTGGTGTTGGGGAGGAAGAAGAAGCTTTGGTAGAGGGAGACTTACAATATTGGAATGGTGAATGAATGGCCTTTTTCGTTGGACTGCAAACACGCTGGTCGAGGAGAGGTGCAGAGACGGAGGTGATTAGCGGTGGGCGTTTGATGATTCGTCTGGTATCAGCATCGTCAGGCGACATGAGAAAATGCAAAAAGGAGGCGGCTACGTCATCTGTCAACAGTCCGCGTCTGCAGTGTTCAAGCTGTGCAAGGATCAACGAATACAAAAGACTGTACCCAATGCCAGGTTGAAACGAGTCCTTGGCGTTGTGTCACGTGGGGCCGATAACCTTGTTGCGGACCTCACCGCTGCACTTCCATCCTCGGAAGGTCTTCAGATGTCTACAAGACAACACTACTGACGTTTTAACTGTCATAGCTTGATGTGATTTCGTCTTTTCACACCGCGCGGTCACGCTTCAACTGTGATCAGGTGCATTGCCTACTGCTATCCGAAGCTCCGATATATACGCTCACCGCTCTGAGCACAAGGGGATCATCAATTCGGATACTTGCTTGAGGGCTGTCAAGTTTCTTTGTTCCTTCGCCTTCGATACCTCCTCGTCGCGTCCTCGTTTGTCATCACGCGTTTCCTTTGTGTGCAAGTCTGCAGCATGCAGCATCCAATGCACCATAGGAGCAAACATCACCCGACTACGTACACACGCACAACCCATAATACCAAGCACGAGTATCTTCTTCGACTTGAGACCTTTCTTTCAACTACCTCTACATCTACTCAACTTTTCCTTCTCTTGTCTTTCCTTGTTTTGTCTATTCCCTTCATGTCTTCTCTTTTCGTGTGTTTTCCTTCGTCCATCCCCATTCCCACATATTTCTCTTTCATGGTTCCTCGACTACCATGTCTTTCCTTGCCATATATACACATAACAACAAACAAGGGCACACGCCCACTGGACGACGACGTCGGCAATCGCGAAGACCCACTCCAAGGTGGCCTGCGACCATGGCCAACAAAAATCTTCGTCGACAATTCTCGGGACATGTCAGATTGCCGGCTGCCGCGGGCGTCCACCCAAGGACTGCCGATTCTCAGGTAAGTTGTCCTTCTTCATCGACTTCGGACAGTTCTTAATGCTGACAATGGTCTCGAAGGTTCCCCACAGGCTTCCAACACCGCACGCGTGGCGGACCCTGTGGAAACTAGACAGCACCTCCGCATCTGATGTGGTCGTCCCTGGCTATCACGGCGAGTCAACCTGGGTTCATCCCATTCGGTCCCAATTCGATGATGCCGCCGGCTGCCCAGCAGCTCAGCCAGGCTCCGCCGGTGCGAAGGTCAGATACTCAGCCCTGACCTGGGAATACCTTGGATGCTGACACCGTTGTTGAAGGTCGTCCCCAGCAGCACCCCTAAAGTGGCAACTCTGCTGGAAAACAACCTCTGCATGTGCCGTGGTCCTCCGTAGGACTAATGCTTGGAAGGTAGAGTGCTTAGCCCCGGCCTTGAGATGTCTTGAATACTAACACAGTTGTTGAAGGTCAGTCGGGAAAGCATGCCACTGCCACCGCGACGACATACATGCCTTCCAAGGTTGCCAAAGACAAGCAATGCCAACCCGGATAAGTAATGGTGGCTCCGCAGACGCATTGCACGAGTCTTCAAAGCATCGGAGTGCAAGGCCCGTTCAGACCTCGCTAATCCCTCTGTCTCCAACAAGCCCAGCAGTCTTCAGGCACGGACTACCGATCTACGAGTACGGGCGGCTCTTTCCCATCCGGGTGTCGCTTCTGGACCAAGTACGAAGACATCGTGTGCCGACACTGGGATGTAAGTGCTGGCGACAACGCAGACGAGGGCGTCGACGCTTACATCGATGACGCTGCCGCCGGAAACGGTACCAACAACGATCCGGACCGTACAAACAACTCGAGGTAGAAGACGCGTTGAGGACGCTACGCTCACAATGCCTTGTTCGATCGAAAGCCAAGTGCTAGCGACAGACAATGACGGCAACCTGGTCACGCAAGGGACCGAGCCGAGGCACTTCATCCTGGCTTCTATCGCACCTGGACTCGACGCGAACCACCTTCTCCCATCTGCAGACTGCGCGTGCAACTCGGACGGACGACCATGTCACCCAAGCGAAGCACGGCGGCGAATCCTACTTGTCTTTTCTGTTCTTGCTTTTCTTTCCTATATACCCAGCACACATCAAGGCACTGGACTTTTCTTTTCACATCTTTCTTATTCTTTCCTTCTCTATATATCCATTACAAACACCAAGCCCTACAAACGCACACGTCAAACAGGGCGCTGCGAAGGGGCCGCACACCGAGGCAAGCTCAGGCCAATCACTGCGAAATCAGCGAAGCTGTCTCCGCCCGACACAGAGACTCGTTCACCGCGTCCATGAACGGCTCTGCTCACGCTCGCTTTGATGGCGCCGACCCTTACGATAACTGTCCGCCTCCATCAAAGAGTGACCAGCCTCGGCGCCTTCGATTTGAGGGCGGCGACGATGAGAGCGAAGAAGAGGGCGACAGCTCTGACAACAGCTCCAATCGCTGAGGGATAGTTTTCCTCTACAGCCACGGAGGCCAAGCAATTCTTCATGACATGCGTCACGTCTGCCCTCTCACAAAGCGTGTTCGTTCGGCTGTACGAGTGGCTTGGACGGAGACTCACAACACCGCTATGCTACTGGTCGGCATGTACCGGGGGGCGAAGACGGTGGGGCCTGCAAATACGCACACAGTCTCGTCCTTTATGTGCAGAAAAGCCATTATGTGGTCTTCTGCTCCTGACTACCGCGCGCCGAGTGTATAGATGGCCAGCGTATTCGTCCTGGTATCACCTCACAGCGGTATCTTGCTCGGCGCGCCTTGCACAATCCCTTTGTTCTGCAGTTCTTCACAGCAACGGGAATCTCAAGCTGGTCGGCCTGGCTTTCAACACATTCACTTCCCGACGCGCTGTGAGCGGGAGACAATGCTATTGCAGCATCCACGCCTGGGTGCCGTTGGTGATACACAACGCTCTTGTTCACTCACAAAGGTGGGCGAAAGCACTCGGACAGAGTCTTAAAATGGTTACCAAGGTCATGGTCACTCCTGGGATTGGATTCAAACATCCATCACTACAGACGCCATCCTCAAACCAGAACGATGCCGTACAACACCCGTTCTAAGCCTGCTGTGACCAAGACTCAGCAGAGTCAATCCGATATCCACCCCCATCTTTCGCAAGTCGCAGTTCCATGGCGACATCGACTACGAGACAGCCTTCCATGGTCCTGCAAAGCTTGCTACCCGGCTGCTAGACACACCACAAGCTCTGCACTGGGCCTATGCGTTCTTGTATGGAACCAACACCAAGGCCGCAACACCCTTGGGCTACATCCCTGAGGGGTTCCCATGTGCTCTTCCAGGAACGGAGCTTCCCAGGCAGTACGCCTGCAACAAAGGCGTTGGTCAACTCAGCGCCAAAGACATCGAAGACGTCCGGGAAGCACTCGCCGGCCTTGCCCACAGGTGCCACTTCCAGGTGCGCAACATTAAAAGCCTCGGCGAAACGGAGGAATCTCCAGTCAACGGCGAGTACTCCCTGATCACCATCAAACGCAGCACCTACGACCGCGCTCTCCTACGCCAGACCCACAACGCATCCGAAAACGCCCTCATCGACCTCGATCTCGCAATGACCATGCTGCACGAGATCGCCCATGCGCTCAACATCACTTACATGGGCAATCGCCTTGAGAGTTTTTTTGAAGGCTCGCTTGTCGCGGAACACGGTTGGGAGCTAGAGAGCCGTGTGTTCGGCCTCGTCCCGCATATTGCATCAAGTGGCAGCCCGTTACAGAAGCCCAGCTGGTATCCGTGGCAGACTCGAGATTTCTTCAAGCGTGATGAATACGACTCCGAATTCCTCTGTCGGAGTGAGTGGAAACTTCCCAAGACGTGCCCACACGTGCCCATGGACCCTAACTTCGTGGTCAAGCTCTGCAGCGATGACTTCTGGGAAGGAGAGTACCTGCAGAGAGGCGCGATCGCTGTGATCCCAGATGTCGTGCAGAATCTGTGCCGTGCCGGGAAAAGCGACATTGCCACCAAGGGCATTCCACCGAGCATCCGGGAGTTGTTCCGTCAGAACGCTGGCGCGAAGAGCTACGCCGAGAAGAAGTATCCGGGATTCGCGAAGCCTGAATCCGGGTTCAGGAAGGCTCTTCCAGACACCGACGACGAATACACCGACGACGAAGCCGACCAAGACAAGCCCGACGTTGAGTGGTCCGAAGGCGAAGGTCCAGATGCCTCCGGTTACAACACCGAGGAGATGACCGACGTTGACGACGACGACGACGCTACCATCTGCGGTTCCGACGGCGAGATGACTGAAGTCGAGGAGTGGGTTCGCAGACCCATCATCAAGGACTCCGCTGCCGAGGCGGACATTTTCGATCTCGAGGGAGAGCTTCGCGAGATGCGAAACTTTCACATGACGCAAGAGTATCGCGAGATGGGAGAGCTTCTCGAGAAGCGAAAGCTGCCCGTCGTCACAACCAAGGTCAAGGACGCCGACTCGGACATCTTCGACCTCGAGGGAGAGCTTCGCGAGATGCGGGACTTTAACAGGGCGCGAGAGTTCCGGCTTCTCGAGAAGCGAGAGGCCGAGGAGAGGAAGTATGCTTTCTTTTCCGATGGTCCATAGGATCATGTTTTGTAATAACAATCTAAAGAAATTCTGTCACTAACTATGTCTTTCCACTTCCTTTTCCTCTGTGATTGTAATATATAATTGCTTCTTGATGTCAGTTATTGTGCTTGAAGGAAAATGTCATCGCGGATCTTTTCTAAACAACAGGGGTGACCTTCTTCCGCTTATTGCGAAAACATTGTCGTTCTGAAAGCCGTTAACACGAAATCATCCACAACTACTTCTACCTCACTCTGTAATATACACAGTCTTCCTAGCATCCTCTATAGCGCTATTAGTATCCTATATAAGATTTATGACCTTATCGCTATCAGAAAAATGCGATCTTGGCAGGCGGAAAGGGCATGAAAAAACGATGAATCCTCTGCACCTTTCTACGAAGATGGCTGTGACAGGTCGTAAACAGCTACGATTGCCCTAAGATAGAGTCTACGATATCAGCTACTATCCAGCCTTCACAACGAACTATATTTTGCCTAGATGTATAGCATATAGATTAGGGTTGTAGGGGTGCAAAGTGGGTTGACCTAGATCTGTAGGGCAGCATAGTAGCGATGATATCATCGGAAGCTAAGATGTGGTCGGCGTTATAGACAGCACACTACTGATGTGGCACGCTGAGGAGCTATGACTCTGACACGAGCGGGCCGCTAGCCGTCCGCACACGTGATAGCGGCATGCAGGGCGCACTGCATGACTTCGAGCTGAAGATAGATCTGGGCGCGTCGAGGCGACGTGGTCTTCCAGCTCCACGATGAATTAAATCCGAATTCATAATCGTATCAGCTCTCGTTATCACATCGATACAGATGTCGTTCTTTAACTCCAGCAAACAGTACAACTTGCCTTACATCCTTTCCGCCGTTGACCACGTCCATGTATAACAAGCAAGATGGCCGATGCAGCCAGGCTCACCCCCGAAAGTCCTACCGTCAAGCATTACCGTCGCTTAGAGGACGGCGATAAAGACCTGAAACTTAACAGGGACTTCAAATACAATCCGATATCACCTCGAGAACAGATTCGTCTTCTCGTTGTGGACCCCTCCGACTCCGTCATCTCGGAAAAGTCCAAATACAGACTGCAAAAACAGGATGTTGACAAACTCCCCGACACGCAGTACATCACACTTTCTTACTTCTGGGGTCAGGCACGAACTGATAGAGACATACACTACATAACGGTCGACGGCAAGCAGTTCTGGATACGCACCTGTTTATGGAATTTCTTCCGGACGGCTAGCGAGTTTGCTCTCAAATCGCCAATATACATTGATGCAATCTGTCTGAATCAGGGTGACCCTGAAGAGCGAGGGTTTCAGGTCCAACTCATGGAGAAAGTATACAGTTTCGCCGATCAGACACACGTCTGGCTAGACTGCCCCCCTGAGCAGCAAGTTGAGAATCTGCAGATGCTGGTGCACGATCTTACAAAGAGAACCCCACACAACTCGTGGGACGCCCGCTCTTTCATTGGATTGAGCTATTTGTGTGCCACAAACTATTGGCGAAGACTATGGGTAGTGCAAGAGCTACTACTTAGCAAGGTTGTGGAGATTCACTGTGGACCTTTCACCTTCTCTTGGGATGCGCTTCTTGCTCTCACAAAGCCAGCTCTTCCTAATAGTATTTCCAGAGTGGATGAGAATTTGACATGGTGGGATGCCTGGTCTTTCGCACAACCAGAAGATTATTCATGCCAGCTCGAACAAGACAAACAAATTATCCACGGGTGGCAATATGCGCTGCGGCTATTCCACTGCCGCCAGAAGTGGCCTTCAGAACACGCTGAAGGCGCGTCACAGACACCTGACCTACCTTTCCACCAAGCGATATCAGCTTTCCAGCTCCAACAGTGTCGCGAGCAAAGAGACAAGATATTCGCACTCATAGGCCTTCTTGATCATGAGGGGAAGTCAAGGATAACTCCTAACTACGACAAGAACTCCGAAGCCCAGCACCGGGTTTTTCTTGACGCTGCTGCAGCTGGTCTCATTTCACTCTGGAAAGAAAGAGACCCACGAGAAAAGGAGATCACGCTGACGAGCTTCAATCGAGACTTCTGCGAGAATCTACACATTCTTCTTGCAATGGACAACGAGCCCGTCGAAACCAGGACGACCAGGACACTCATGGCTTTGCACTTCGCGAAACTACAGATCAAAAATGAACAAGGACATGGTGGGAGCTCAGGGGCGTCCATTGCTCCAACGCTCCAAGAGGGGCAATTCAATGCATTCCGACCCGATTCTGAAGAGCACAAGTTGTTTACCGAGACCACTTTGGGAGATTTGGTAAGTTGTGGTTATCCAGAATGGGACCGGGAAAACAACCTCGCGGCGGAATTCGTTTCAGCTGCTAGGAAGAATCAGTCGAAGGTGATCGAATACCTTATGCGTGTCGGCTGCAAAGTCAACGTCATCCACAATGAATCAACTGCTATTCGTGAGGCTTTGAAGTACGAGCACAGAGATCTGGTCGAGCGATTGCTGAAGATAGGGGCGAGCCCCGACATGGGTGGAGGAGAGACAACCCTAATGATACTAGCGAGACTTGGTAGGCTGGAAATGTTCAGGATAGTACTCCGATGTACTAATTCACCTCTCCTTCTTGAAGCGACACATGGTGGCGACACTGTATTCGGAAAAGCGACAGATGGACGTAGGTTCAAATTCCTCGGACTTCTCAGACAGCATGGGGCTGATCCTGATCATCAATGCGCTGGTGCCACGCCGCTTTTTCGCGCAGCGAAACGAGGAGACAAGAATGCAGTCCGCATTCTGAGGGCGCATGACGCAGATCTGGAGAAACCTTGTAGTGGAATGTCTCCCTTGTTCGCAGCTGCCCGAAATGACAAGTACGAAGCCGTCCGAACACTGGTAATGTTAGGTGCTGATCTGGAGTTCGAATGCGCAGGCGCTACTGCGCTTTACGACGCAGTGCGAAGAGATGATATAAGAATGGTGATGTTCCTCGTGGAACTGGGCGCCAACCCTTACGCTCGCGTAGGAGGAGTTCCGGCGCTCATTGCGGCGCGCAACAAGGGCTTTCTTGATGTGGTCAAATTTCTACAATCCCATTATACCATCCGGGAATTCTATGCATGGTTGATTGTACGACTGTACATCTTCGGGGGCCCCCTGCTAGTACTCGCGAAATGGTGTAAGCGCAGAAACCACTAGCTTATACAGTAACCTTTATCCAGGTGTTGCGAGAACACGCCCGTTCGGAAAGCCATTTGGCACGAGATTAGCCATACCTTCCCTCACCTCACTCGACAACAAACACGGTCTTCCCATCATCCTCTACAGCGCTATCGTTCTCCAGAATAGATTTCACAACCTGGAGAACTTGGCCGTCAGGCCAAACTTTTATTCAAGCGGAGTTGACACCCATTATCCTATCAATCGAAAGGCAATCGCGAAATCTGGACATATATATCGATGACGCACGACAGTCGAAACTTTGTCCATCCAACAAACTGACAGGTATCTCTTGTGTCTAGGAGAGCTTGGACAACAACACCTGCGAACAATGCCTTTGTGTACAGTATGTCGCACGCCGTGACGAACGCTTTGCGTCCTTCGCTAGCGAGATACTTCGAGGATCTCCGTGATGGGCATCACAATGCTGACTATCCATTCACCGGGCTTTCTTCTGTCATAGTTCGACAAAAGCGACAAGGTACATGGTCGAGTGATTTATTGAACGAGCTCCCGTCGAACGATATGCATGGTTTGGCGGCAGCCTCGACGTTTCATCTCGTTCTTGCGTGGCTGCATAACGACCTCAAACCTGGTCGTCCTGTACCTTTGGGAGCAATGGTAGTGACGGACGGCAACGCGCTCTTGTTCACTAAAGAAATCCTACGCCAATGTCACTTTTCACAGACGACACCGACAACGCTGTTGTGTGAATACTTCCTTCACTCACGACATTTTCTTTGTTGATCGAGAACAGATATCATGGCGAGGGGCTGGCAGACGTACCGCCACCCAGGTTCGTCAACAACTCCAGCATACCACGAAGAAGACCGCTATCATGTCAAATCCAGTATCTACCAGAGCCTTCGACCCCCGCCGCGAGAATGTGCATCCTATGTTTGACCCCAGCAAGTTTGCACCTGGCATCGACTACTACGGTGCGATCTATGACTCTGCGGTCCTCGCCACTCGTTTGATGAACACACCTCAAGCATTGCAGCACGACTACTGCTTCTTCTACGGTAAGAACCTCCCCGCCAACGCCCCTGTGGATTACGACTACCGGAAATTCAATGACAGACCCGCACAGTACGCTTGCGACAAAGCCATCGGAGAGTTGGACAAGACGGACCTCCGGTATGTCCAACAGCAGCGCATCCGCCTTTCCGAGCGTGTTGCCTTCCAAGTCACTGATCTAGGAGCCTACACAGCCGGAGTCTGTTACCCGTGTCGCCCCGAAGAAGGCATTCGTGGGTGCAGAAGCGTCGTTAGCTTGAGCAGGTCAACCTACGACGATTCTCACTCCGGAGCCAGGTCAGAGCCCCGAAGACACCATGCGTTTCAAGTTTCTCCAGGCATGCACCCTGCTTCACGAACTGGCGCACGCCGCCCACCACCATCTGTTCGGCGGCGGCGTCTTCGAGAGTTTCCGCGAGAACTCCATCGTCTCCGAGGCAGGCTTCGAGTACGAGTCCCGCATCTTTGGGCAACTACCACAGTACTACCCGAACGCCTCCAACCCCAACAAGCGCCTTTGCTGGGGCATCTGGCAGAGCCGTGGAGGCCTTCCCGATAGCTACAACGTCGACAAAATTGCACGCGATGCGTGGAAGATGCCCGAGAACCCGCAACTCTGGTCCAACGGTCTGGAATTCGTTTCAAAGCTCTTCGACGATGATTTCTGGGAGGGTGATGCGAGCGAGTATGCGATCTTCGGCGCTTTTGCTTTGATCCCTGATAAGATTGCTTTCAGCTGCTTGTCCAGGAAGAACAAAAACACGAAAAAGAGCATCCCCTTGAGTATCAAGGATCTCTTCAGAGAGGATGGCCCGAGCTACGCAAAGAAGAAGTTTGCACGTTTCGCAAATCCTGAGCGAGAGTTGAGGACTCCGGTTGAGTATGATAATTGCAATCAGCCTATATTGTGATTGGGCACCGAGAACGAATGATAGAAGCTTGAAGATAGTCTAGTGCAGAGATTTGAGAATGAAGATATGATTAGACCAAGATAAACCATCATCTCCCGCTTACAATGACCAATCCATGCTCTTCCTCGCCCATTTGTCCCTGTCACGCTTTTCGGACTCTGACTGTCTTCTAATGTCGTTACATGTAACAAGATGCACATCGGTGTGAAACATCATGCAAACTGGACTGTCAATCAACCCATCGCGGCTCAAAAGGACTGCCAGAGGATATCTGGTCCCGGAAATTCTACTATGACGGATGTGAGAGTTGCGACTTCAAATGACATCTCTGTAGCTGCTCTGGTTCCCTCCGCTCGATCACAATCGATGCAACGGAGCATTGCACAATACTGCAGACGAACCGACAATTTTTCATTCAACGGTACATTGAGTTCGCCTGATAGTCATCCTTGGAAATCAAGACTGCTCTCAAACTTATACCGTAGATCTTCAGCCATCGATAGTGAATCGAATCAGTCACTGGGGATAAAATCTATCAAGTCACTTCTACATTCTGTATCGATTCTCTTTCGACAATCCACGCCAGAGTCCCGACGACCTGGTCATGGCGTGGTCCATTCGTTTACCTTGCCAGATCCTTAACTGTTGATAGTACAATTATACGGGCCGCTATGAAGTTGCTGGGTATTACTTCACTTTTGACAATCAACAGTTGACAACGCAATTATGTAGTTCCTGCTTTCACTTTACCACCTGGCTTTGTTCCTGCACCTTCCATATCATGGCGCCTGGGACTCGGGTGGAACCTTGCCGCTCCCCATCCCCAACAACACACAACACAAGCAAATCTTATCTCAATCATGTCTGCACCAGCAGGTCAACACCCCAACTTGACGCACCCTGGCCGCGAGAACGTGCATCCGCTGTTCGACCCAACGAGATTCGCAACAGATATCGACTACGAGGCTTTCTATGAGCCAGCCGTGCTGGCCAGTCGACCGATCAACAGTCCTCAAGGGCTACAGCACGACTACTGTTTCTACTATGGCAAAACCGTACCCGCAGCGACACCGTCAGCCTTTTCATATGAAGATGGACTCTGGCAACTGCCTTATCAGTATGCTTGTGACAAGGCCATCGGTGAGTTGACCAGAGCTGATATCAGAGATGTTGAACAGCAAAGGCTTATGCTTGCTGATGATATCACTTTCGTCATCGACGACGACATCCGACCATATACTCGGTGTGAACTGGACGTAAGCCCTACCGGCAGGCGGACTTGTGTCATCAAGGTCTCCCGGTCTTTCTACAACGACGCCCTTGCCAACAAGAGAACTCCAGAGGAGAAAGCACGCGTTAACTTGCAAGTTGCCTGTGTCCTCATACACGAGGTTGCACATGCTGCCCACTTCCGTCTTTTCGGGCCCGTACAAGAGGATTACCGCGAGGATTCTCACATTGCAGAAGGCGGTTTTGAAGCGGTGGCCCGCATCTTTGGCTACACGCCAATATTCAGACAAGACCAAAGCGGGTGGACAACCTGGCAATATCGCACGATAAGAGGATCTTACGACCTGACCAAGATTGGCCGAAAGGCATGGCAGCTCCCTCTCAACGAGAAGTCGTGGGGAATGGTAACCGCATTCGTCTTGAAGCTCTCAGACGATGACTTCTGGACGGGAGAATATTTGCAGCACGGGGCTCTTGCTTTGTTACCTCATTCCATTGCCACGCTATGTCAGCCTGAGTTCAAAGACATGCACATCTTCAAAGCTATTCCGTTGAGTATCAGGGATCTGTTCAGGACTGAGGGTCCAAGCTACGCAAAGAAGAAATATGCCAATTTTGGAAATCCTGAGCGACAGCTGAGGACACGTCCAAACTTCGACTACAGGTTTAGAGAATACTGAAGATGGCGTCGGGAGATTAGTTTGTGTGAGTGGAAGTTGGAATGTGTTCGAGTCCTCGAGTTCTGGTCAATGATGTACAAAATATACCATACCGTCCTACAATATGTGCCAATCAAGTGATCGTGATTCGGCATGAGGTGTTCGTCTTTGTAGATCTCCAGGCTTTCTGTCGAGATCGTGATTTTCTGATAGATCTTCCAATGATATCCATCAACATCTCCCTATTGAACTTGCCATAGATAGCCCCGTCAATGTCCAGCTACTCGGCAATTTCGAAAGCATGTCAAGTGCTCAGCCATATCGATAAGCGAGTAATTGCACAATGTCGTTACATATATCCTGGTCCTCCGCACTCCAAGCCATGCCCATTCACTTCTGTGTGTTTAGGTATAGCAGTGAAGGACAATGTTCCAACAAGACGCGCCGACACCGCGTCGTTAGTGAAATGACGCGTCCTTGGACCGTCCTCCTTGTCCTTGACAGATATACAAATCGCCTGACAGCCCACCCAACTGCAATGAGTCTGAGCCACCGACAGAGCTCCAAGCACTTCGATCAACCGAAAATATGGGGCTGCCCTCAACAACCACAACAAAAGGTGGCACTCTCGTCCATCCTCTCTTCCGCAGGAAGAAGTTCCGAACCAAAAATGGCAAAGCAATGATCAAAGCAAAGGACTACGACAAAGTTGTCAGACGCCCAGCTGTCCTCGCAAGCAGACTGTTGGACAGTCCGCAAGCTCTGCATTTTTTCTACGTTACGTATTTCGGGAAGAATCTCGAGATGCCTTGCTGCAACGATCATGAGCGCTGCGTGAGCGACAAGGGTATCAACGATCTATCATTAGACGACATCAAGGCCACACGCGAGCGACTGCTCCTCCTTGTGGACAGAGTGCAATTTGAGTTCGCGGATACGAAAGGTAACCTTGGTGAGACAAGGCCTTTGGAACAGCTCCCTGGTGAGCGTGGTTGCAGGAGTTATATCAGATTGAGCACACGTCTCTATTCGGCAGCGCAGAACAAAGACCGCGGGACCATACGCAACGCCCAAACTGACTCGATCATCGCCATGACCTTGCTCCACGAGTTGGCACATGCGGCGATGAACGACGTCATGGGTAATTACGTGGAAGACTGCTTTGAAGAATCTTTCGTTGCTGAGGCCGGATTCGAGTTGGAATCTCGACTTTTCGGTCTTATTCTCGCCGCGAATCCATCGTATGAGGGGAACGAGACGTTCTGGTATCACTGGCAGACATCATGGTTACTCGACGTCGGTTATGATAGGCCCGACATCTGCTGCGATCGGAGCAAGTTAGGCAAGAGGACACTCTATCGCGATCTCGACAGCGAGTTCGTCCTGAAATTGTTTGACAATAGGTTCTGGAACGGAGACTACGCGAAACGCGGAGGTGTCGCTCTCCTCCCACCACCAGTCGTCAACATTTGTCAAGGAAGATTGAGCACCTGGGCGGAAGCTTACCAGGCCTTTCCCACTAGCGTGAAACAGCTGTGGTTGGCGAGCGAGGGCATCGCTTACCAGCAGGAAAAATTACCAGAGCTCGCGAACCCGACCTACGAGATCCGCAAACAGATCTCGGAGTTGGAAGACTAGCTGGCTGATGATCGACCAAGTTGAACAAACACCGTTCGATGGGCCAGTAACGATCGTCTTGCCCCAGTGGAAGAGTCACGAAACAATGAACCCTTGGATATTAGTCGAGCAGGAGCCATGAGCTACAGAAATTTGATGACTCGGGATCAACGTGAAGATGTGGAAAACGGCAGACAGGCCTGTGATGTTTGTCATGTAGCTCAGTGTATAATATTTAATAGCCTCATATCTTGCCATGTCTCACCGTGATATCTTGCCTCTTGCCATACTTACAACACATCCAGTAGCTCAATGTTGGGCACAATGTATGGCAGCACATCTCCTCTGTGTTTCGACTGCTGCTCATAAGCATATGCGTACCCAATCAAATCTCTCTCCGACCACATATCGCCCATGAACGACAAGCCGAACGGTATGTTAGGGCCACCCGTGACGAGGGTGTCTCTCGAATTCCTCGTCACGTTCCAGGTAGCTGGGTAGAAGCCCATCGGGACAGTGATGACAGGACTGCCAACAATTGCTGGGATCCCTGGGCTGACCTGGGTTGGTAACAGGACCGCGGAGGTGTTGGTCCGCTTGAGTGCGCCGAGGATGCCACCTTCGGCACCATAGTATAGGTTAGCTTGGTAAGCCTTCCAGAATCGAGGATCGGTGTTGTCCCAGCCTTGGGTAAGAGCACCGTCTGGACCGTCCCATACAGCAGTGTCACGATCAGGGTAATCCTCCGCGGGGAATGCGTGCGTAAATGCGGTAAGCTGTGCAAGATCGGTAATGTTGTGCGGGTTGTAAGTCAGCTCGCTGAAGTAGGATTTCAAGTTTGCAAGGAAATCTGCGTTGAGGACCAGGGTGCCATTGCTGTCGGACTGGTAGGCTTCGAATCCGGTAAAGTTTGCATCAACGATAATGGCGCCGGCGGCTTCAATCTCTGAGACTGCCGTGTTGAAAGCATCGAGTACGGGAGCGTCGAGATAGGCACTGTAAATGTCGAGGACATTGCGCGCAACACCAATGCGTACGCCTTGAAGAGCGTCGACCTTGCAGGCGGAGACGTAGTCAGGGATCGAGCCATTGTTGGGAATTGCGGATGTGTAGTTGTCACCGGAATCGGGCCCGGCAATGGCTTGCAAAATGTATGCGGCATCTTTTACAGTCCTTGTCATCGGTCCAACAGTATCCTGGTGCTCAGAGATCTATAGAAGAGGCAATCGTCAGCATGAGACCTCATACATCCAACTGAGATTATACTGTGACTTACAGGGATGACCAGATGCCTGCTCGTCAAGCCAACAGAAGGCTTGATTCCGACCAGATTGCTCACATCCGCGGGGCTAAGAATCGAGCCACTGGTCTCAGTCCCAAGTGCTCCCAAAGCCAGACCTATCGAGCTTGCAACGCCAGAGCCAGATGAGCTTCCGCTGGGATCTTGCTCAGGGTAGTAAGCACCTGTTGCTTGTCCGCCGTACGCAGACCAGCCATTGGTGCTATTGTTCGAGCGGAAGTTTGCCCATTGGCTGAGATTAGTCTTTCCCAAGATGATAGCACCAGCTTTCCTCAGCTTTGCTGCAATGGTGCTGTCTCCTTGCTTTGCCCCAAGTAGAGCGAACGATCCAGCAGTGTTGTTCATGGCATCTCCAGTGGCGATGTTGTTCTTGATCAGGATTGGAATCCCGTGCAGGGGACCGAGTACAGTTCCATTCTTACGAAGCTCGTCTGCGTGCGTGGCAATCGCAAGGGCATCTGGGTTGAGTTCCGTAACCACGTGCAGGGTGCTGTTGACTTCGAGGATGCGTAAGCTGTACGCTTTGACAAGGTCGGCAGACGTGAAGAGGTTGCTTTCCAAGCCAGCAGTGAGATCGTCAAGAGTCGCTTCCAGTAGCAATGGAAAGCTTGTGTGGTTGACGGAGGTAGTGGCATATGGAGCAGCAACCAAAGCGAAAGCAAGTGAGATGCTGGACAGTACAGCAGCAAGGATAAAGAGATGCATCTTGTCTTTGACTCGACGACTCTCACGCCGCGAAATGCCAATGTCACGAACAACGACAGATGATGGTGTATGTTCTTTCTCGATTGACGAAGATCTGTCGTCTACTTGTATGTCTTGCATTGCGTCAAGCTCCCCTGTCGATTTGATAAGATCCCGCGTTCTGCCCAGCTTCGGCATCAAAACTTTGGGTGTACGGCGATGATCGTGGCCTATATGGGAAGCTCAAGATGCAAATAACCCTGTCGAACGAACCTGTCATACATGCCGGTATCCATTAGCGTGATCGGATCTCGTTCATCAGGATTCAGCACGTGGCATTAATTCCATCAGCATCGCTCCGGATGCCATCGTATCAGAATCCTCGAACGCATGCTCCGCTTAGATCGATGGCTCGTTCTGTTGCACATGCTCGAGCTTCACCTTGAAAGGAGATCTCAATGATGATATGATCAAAGTTTACGAAGTACAATTCAGTTCCGACCTCGCACCGTTTCTCCGAGGTACAAGAACAGAAAACAGTGCTAGACCGTATTAGGCAGCTACTTTTCGACACGGGACGGCCTGACGACTTGCTTATCTCCGACATGACCACTTCACATCAATCTTACATCACCACAAAATACAAGACTTGCAATTAAAACAATCTTTATTACTCCTTCAATCTATCGAGGTGTTCGGGAAAGCTTTTTGGAGCTTACCACTCATCCGTCCCTTTTGGAACTACTTCCTCATCGTAGTCCTCCTCGTATCCAGGCGGAATTGTGCAGCCGTAAGAAGCAGCATCATTGGCGTCCCATTCAAACAAAGTGGTAGTTCCATCATCGGCGACTTTTACCCTATACCCTCTGATTCGAGGAGCTCTCAAAGCGCTCACTCCCTGTTCGGGCACTGTCTTCTCCCAGAACTCAGTCGTGAACAGCTTGTCGAACCAGTCGCGCATGACAGGCAGAAGCCACCACCACAGCTCAATGGACGAATGGACGGAGGCTCTTCCCGAACTTCAATAGGCCAGCCCGCATGCTGGTAGCTGCGAGTGATGCTCGCAGCAGGCCAATCCATGATCACAAGGCTCGCATCATCGTCGAGGTGAGAGCACCTGAGATTGCTGTGACCGACAACTCCACCGAAGATGTGGTTCTCCCACTCGTAGCCTGTCTCAACAGCTGTGTTTGATCCGAACGGGATGTTCTTGAAGCAGCCTAACCGCGCATATGCCATCGCATGCATGAGTTCGTGCAGCAAAATCTTGGCTGTCAAGAAAGTCCGCCACTTGGTGCCGAAATCGCCTGTGCACAAGGGGTAGCATTGTGCCGCATCGGTATGGACGTCAATTTCCTCTCTGCTGAACAGGATCGTGGAGCCATGGTACAGGTGGGAGTTTTGCGCGCAGATCTCGTGTTGTTTGCAGGTTTCGCCGCAATGGAGGTTGAGATCTTCCGTCTTGCTTTGAGTCTTCGGGCTAGCGATGAAGACTACCATTTCTGCTAGTTGCGTGAGTGCAAGGTTGTACATCGCCATATCCCGAGTCGACAGCTTGGATGCTTTCTCCTGGAACGCCCACTCGTCCAGCTCCTCGTCATCCGGGTGAGGCACATGCTTGTACGGCGCAACAAGGATAGCGTGCGGAAAGCCGGCAAGTTCCGGCGTCGTCAAGAGCAGACTTGCGAACTGGAGCGAAGGTCTAAGAGCATCGTACTCGAAGTCCGAGATGTTTTTGAAGTTCTGCCTGCGGAAGACAGCGTGGATCTCGTTGCGGAGGTCTCCGACTCTTGGTTGTGAGTCCATGGCCGGCATGGTCGCAGTGTTTCGAGTGGTGCTGTATCATTCTGGAAACATCTGAGCAGCGAAGCAATGTCCTTATTAGAAGAAAAGATTGAGCTGTCCTCTGTCCCCTGTCCTCCGGTTCATTGTTTTGACTTCGTTATTGTCCTCAGTATGGCACATAGAGAGGACAATGACCAACATTATGTGAGCTTCTTTGTACTTTGTTAGCAGAGACAACCGCAGCCTTTCGACAGCAAGAGAAACCCTTTCGGACGAACGATTTTGGCTAACAGCCTCATCGAAACCCTTACAAGCAGTAGATTGATGTTCGCAGTGGCAGCAGGCCGCCAATTAGATGGCCAGCTTGCTCGCATGACCACAAAGTCTATTTGAAAGGCCGACGAATCCACATATGGCAATGTCAGCATTAGTTCTACAGGTCAGTAGTAACTGAGACCTTCATTCTGCTTCATAAAGAGAACAATTTTCTCGACTACACCAATGTACGCAGACTTGTGCGCCTCTGACTTCCAAGCGCTGATGAGCGGACGGACCTCGTCAATAGACATAGCTCCATACTCTTCCGATGCTAGAAGCCCCTGGTTGAGATAGTTCTAACATTTCCTTTTCAGCACCAACACCAAAAGATTCCAAAAGTTGAACATTTCATACACGCGCGAATTTGTCGGACATCTGTCCCTCCGTCATAGCCATCCTCACACCCTCCCCACTGCCCTCACAAGTCACCCACTTTCTTCAACGCAGCAAACTCCCAATCCTCCTTAATCAAATCCGCCGCCTTCTCCGCCACAGCATACACCGAAGAAAGGCAATTGCCCGAAACATGGTTCGGGAACACACTCGCATCCGCCACCCTCAAATTCCTCACGCCCTTAACACGCAGCTTCGCATCAACCGCGTCTCCCACCGCGCAAGAGCCAACGGGGTGGTACTCGGAGAAGACCGAGTCGCGAACGTGAGCTTGCGCCTGTTCGGGATTGAAAAAGTCGCTGGCTGCCTCTGCGGGATACGTGCGCTTCGCGATCTTGCCCTCCATGGCTGTGGACTTGGAGATCTTTTCGAGAAGGCGCAGGCCGATGGCGATGACGGCTTCGTCGGCTGGGTGCTTCAGCATGGCAGGGTCGAGAGTTGGGTGGTCGTTCACGTCTGCTGTCTTGATGTGTACCGAGCCGCGGCTGAGCGGGTATTGCAAGCACAGGGCTGCAGTAATCGACATTGGCTTGCCAGGCTCGAGAGGCGGGAAGAGCTTCGATTGGTCCCCGAAACCTTCCACGCCCATGTTGTGGGCAATGAAGACGAGTTGGAGGTTCGCTGACTTGTCGTCTTTGAGATGCGCCACGGTGCGCTCGTACTGCTTTTTCTGGAAGGGCGTGGCGTCGGGGAGGCTGTCTTCGATCGATTTGAGGATGCTGGCTTGCTCTTCGTCGGAAGCAAAAAGCTATGATATGTCAGTGAGAATGCGTGAAGGGTTTGAGATCTTTGGAGGCACTGCATACCTTGTATGGGAAAAAGCCCTGTGTGCTCGATATCGAGCTGAGAGGGCCACCTTGTGTCTCTGTGAGCTGTTTCATGGCGCCTTGCATGACATCCGGGTCATAGATCACTTCGAGTGTTGGGTTGCCGGGCGTCAATTCCCAAGTGACAAGCGCCAGCGAGTGATCCTGCAAGTTATTGCCGACACCTTTGTTCTCAATCTTGCACTCGACCCCGGCAGCTTTGAGAACCTCCGGGTCACCAATACCGGACAACTCGAGAATCTGTGGCGTCTGGATGGCACCGCAGGATACGACGACTTCGCGCTTCACGTCGACAGTGTGAGATTTAGACTGATGTTTGAAATTGACACCAACAGCCTTGTCGCCTTCCAGCTTCACCGAGGTCACAGAGGCTTCGCACAGGACATGGAGGTTCGGTCTTTGTGCGTTTGGGGCAAAGTAGCCTCGAGCAGCGTAGCTTCGCTTTCCCTTGTTGGGACCTGCGCGAGCGACCGTGCCGAGTGTGTTGAAGATACCGATGTGGTCGCCAGACCAACTACAACCTATATTAGCAAACGTCCAGGCAGCATTGCGAATAGCCTCATACGTACGGATCAACTGGCTTCTTGTCGATACCTGTGACTTCATCGAAAGCCTTCTGGAAGTCATCCTCAATCGGCAAGAAGAAATCGTTGAAAGACGTGTGCACAGGTCCAGATGTACCATGGTTCTTGTCAACGTACGGCATAGCCGATCGATGTACGACAGCTTCATCAACAGGATCCAGAGTCTGGTGCTTTCGCATGTACTGGTTCATCTTGTCGCTGCCCCAGGAAGGATCGTCCGCGAGGATCGCCCAGTCGTCGTAATCTTGTGTCGAACCACGGACGTACATCATGTAGTTGATGCCACTGCTGCCGCCGAGAAGCTTGCCGCGGGGGATGTGGTATTCTTTGCCATTGACCTGGGGCACAGTCATGAACTTCCAGTCATACTCGTCGTTGCCAAGGAGCTGTGTGAAGACGCCCGGGGTGTCGACCAGGAAATCGTCCAGTTTGTTCTTGCCGGCCTCGAGGACTCCGACGGTCACATCTGGGTTCTCGGTCAAGCGAGCGGCGACTGCCAGGCCAGCTGTTCCTCCACCAACGATGATGAAGTCGTATTCATGTTTGAGAAAGTCGTCTGCGTTCAATGCTAAAGCAGGGAGTACATCTGCACTGGCGTGGCCATTGACGCCGTTGGTAGACATTTTGTTTGAAGCAATAAGATATTGTTAGAGTCGAACGGTGATGAGCCAATGTCAGAATAAGCGAGAGCTCCCTACTCAACTTATATGATCTCAAGTCAGACCATCTTACTGTACCTCCTACTGTGCGGCGTGCGCGGCTACGGTCACCCCACATTGCGGGTCCGCATAACAAGATCAAATGCATTGGGTAGCATACAGCAGCTGTGGCAGGGTTTCACGAAGCGTGCAGGGTCCGGTCCAGGATCCTGATCCTTCCGGCGATCTTCCGCTCCTTTCGGCTGCATTAATCGTGGGCAGACTCACCGAGGAGGACGAAGGCTTTACCATGGAACGTAGAGCGACGACATTCATCATGCCTGATCATCAGAGAACATGCTGCGTGCAATGCCTGACACTGGCAATCGCGTGAGGTGCAATAGACTCCCACAGCTCTCGGCTCGTCTCGCAACAAAGCCACAGCCGCATTCGCGGAGAAACCTGGGTGGGGAGATCTCGTGTCTGGCGTATTGATGTACATTATTGGCAAAGACGCGGCCAGGTCGACCCGGATATTAGATGTCTGCGGCGTCCGTTGTAAGAAAGTATGCCGCCTTGAAGCGAGAGGCCCCGCTCCTCTCCAAAGAGTAACACGCAGCGCCGTGGAGTCTTTCGTGAGCGAGGCCAGCCGCCGGTCTTCACGCTACTGGAAGGCATGCATCAATTGCTCGGCTGTGCTGTCGCGGCGTCTTTACTGCTTCCATCATGGTAGTATTGGCGGACGGGCATTGGTCGGGAAGTCGCCGTGAGCTGGAAAGTAGTGCGTTGTGGGTGTTTCGTAGTTAGGAAGAAGGATGCACGAAGGAGAGTAGCGCGTCGAGGCTGAAGCGAGGTCGCAACTAGTCACAATTTTGAATATGACTGTCGCATACATGTAGATACCGTCTTGCAGTATCTGCAGTTGGTCAAGATACACAAGGATCGAACATCAGTTGATCAAAGAGCACATTGTGTTTCACACCTTAGCTTGTCGATTTGTTGACTATTTCCGGGTAGCCCATCAAACACTGACTCTCCAACCAAGTGTATACCTGATCTTCCACCTCCCATGGATGCAATGTATGCAAAATTATGCCACCAAAATGATGTTAGTGTTACTAGGGTTACAACCATCAGATCTCCCTCGAGGAATAACTCTTCCAACAGTACGATCAGAGCTTTGAAAACAAGATTGTACACTCTAGTGAGCTCTATAATAATATAGATCCTCTTCAGGTTGGTATGCAACGAGCTCATCGCGAGACCAGACCACAAATTGACATCTGAAGCTTTAACCCCGGCAAAGTGACCAACGTTCAATGAAATATCTTCACGCAACACAAACACGGCAACATGAACACGGCAACATGCATTTCTTCGCTCCGAGAACAGAAGACAGTATACAGACAAGCAATGGTACGACTCACCAGCACAAACTCACCCAACGAACATCGATCGTTTCATCCTGCCATAATCCCAAAACCCACGCTGACGCTACCCCCAAAGCCAGCCAGCTACGAATCACCCCCAGAACCATGCTAACAGCAAACATGCCTGCGACAGCGAGATGTCAGTCAGCACCAATGAATCAACAACAAGCGGTGACCCGTATAAGGTAGAGATTGTAGTTTCAACTACCTACGTACAGTCAGCTGAGGCGGCACAACACGCCCTACATCACACCAATGGATCGGCAGAGTAGAACGGCAGATCGTGGACATCGCATTCACTCAATACTTGATCGATATTCCAAGGAGAAACCACAGCTATCTCGCTAGCCCACTCTCCCCTGACTTCCAAACCTCATCACGTCGTAACATACACCCCGGCCACCGCCCCATTCTGCAACACCTCGAACATAACGCCCGGGAACTGGAACAACCTCACATTTCCCAACCAAGCTTCACTTCCTCTCACACTACCATCATCCGCCTCATCTCTGTCTTGATCAGGCAAGAAGAAGCCACTGTCCATTGGATCGTCCCAGCAGCGGTTGATGACTCTTCCCATAGCCGTCTGCGCGTCTTTCGCCGCTTCACTGTAAGTCTGAAGTAAAGTCGGCTTGAGCTCGTGTTCGAAATTGCACTCGGAGTGTAAGATGAAATCGTCGGATGTAGAAGGCAGTTCGAGAGTCCAGCGCAGACGGCGGTGGCGGTTGAAAGCTGCGCTGCCGGGGACGTTGCCTTGGATTACTACGCGTTTGACGACGAGGTCTGGGTTTGCGCCGAGGAGAGTGCTGTTGCCGCGGCTGCCTTCTGGTTCGCTGGGAGGGCCGACTAGGATGTCCATGCCGTGGCCGAAGTAGCACCAGTAGGCAGCGCGGTTTGCACGCTCAGCAGGATCTTCGTCTGCGTCTTCGGAGTCGAAATCGGTTTCGAAGCTGTCGGTGTTTGTAGAAGAGTAGCTTGAAGGCTGGGAACCGGAATGTAGACGGGAACCTGATCGTGGGCGCGTGGCACTTCCAGTACGCTTGTGATTAGGTTGCACAGGCGTGCTTTCCTTGACGGTAGGCTTGAACGTGGCGTCCGGTGCTCCCAACTCGGTGATGAGATCTTGAGGTGTGGTTTCGTTGAGATAGATCGTGAATGGAGGCGCAGGCTGGCGACGCTCGAAGATGACGCGCTTGCCGGGCTCGATGATGGCAGACTCGATCTCGGCTGGTAGGCTGTCGCGTGGTCGAGAAGCTAAAGCAGTCGATCTGGGCCCAGTGGGCTCTCTCACAAACAGGTCTCTTCTTGAGTCTGACCATGTTTTGCCTTCGAAGATAGCCATCTGAGCGGCGGGTCCAGCGGCCTGCGATCCAAGGAGCGAGACGTGATCCTTATCCGGCGACCAAGCGGCATGTTGCAGAGGAAAGTTGAAAGCAACGCCTGGCCAGCTCAGCACGTATGTTCCCTCGCTCTTCCCAGGAGCAGGTGGCATGTATTCTCCTGGGTATGAAGCGCCGAACATCTGGTACACCCTCTTGAAAGCTGGGCCGACCGCGGTCAAAGTGATCTCCTGCGACCGTACGAGTTCCATACCCTTGTAGACCAGTATACTCTTTGTCAAGTCACTGACTTCGATCAGTCGCAGACGCTGGTCGGCGCCATCGAAACGGAGTCGCAGGCCATTATCTGGCAGGGTGACTACGACGGGCGCAGTAAGCGGCTCGGACTGGGAGAAGTTGATGTCGATGGTGGTGAAGAGATCTTTGTCGGCTGCAATAGTGGAGAGGATGTCTTGCAGGGCGGCACCCAGGGCTATGTCGAGGTTAGTGTTGAGTGGGTGTGTGGAAGGAGGGATGCGCGTACTCATGAAGCCCAGGGCATGGCCGGGCTGGATGGACCACGAGTCTGTAGCCATGGTGAGAGGATCTTAGGTTGCGACTCAGGTAGTGAAGATATCGTAGGGCGAGTTGTCGTAGTAGGCAGTGTCAGGTTTGGTCACGGGGGACGTAGTGGGAGGATGTCTTCCTCCACCCTCATGGTGGAAGCGATCATGTGCACATTGTCTGGGACGTGATAATAAAGGGTAAGTGTTTGCTAGTGGGGCTGTGTTTGAGTTTCGCTGTGGAGTGGAGATAGTAGGAATAGATGTTATCGGATGATCGGTATACACTCGAGAAGAAGTATGTACCTTATCAAGAGGAAGAAGAGGGTAATGTTGTAGGCGCCTGCCGTGCCATCATGTCATCGCCTGATGAAGCTCCCCTCGCTTCCAGGTGCATCTTCCCCACCAAAGCCAGCCAGCCAGCCCACTCTCGGCTTCGGCTTCCAAAGCTTCGGCCTGGCGCTGCAGGGACCATTTGGTGGCGCGTGCCTGCTTGTTTACTTGTGTTTACCCTAGCGCCAATTTGCTCTTTGCATGCTTGAGAGTGCCTACGAGTGCATATTGCGCAGCCACAGATCCCGGTCACTGCGACACGAACAGCAATTGCGCATCGACAACCACCGCCTAGCATGAGTGCTCCGAACCAGCGCGTGCTCGCGGGGACGACCACCACACGAGTCCGCACAATGAGGCCTCCTGCTGCTCCTGGACGACCAGCCGCCTCCAGAGCGCAAACTGCAACTCCCACATTCGGCGCCAGAGCTTCTTCAAGAGCTTCCTCTAGAGAGAGAACACCAAAGCGTGCTGCGCAGTCCGAGATCGACCTTTCCAGCCTTGGAGGCGAAGAGACAAACATCAATGTCGTCGTCAGATGCAGGGGACGCAACGACCGCGAAGTTCGCGAGAACAGTGGTGTTGTGGTGTCAACAAATGGCGTGAAGGGAACACAGGTTGAGCTGTCCATGGGCCCTAGTGCTCTGAGCAACAAGACCTATCAATTCGACAAGGTCTTCTCTCCTGCAGCAGATCAGAACATGGTCTTCGAAGAGGTCGTGGCGCCAATCCTAGACGAGGTAAGCTGGAGGATGTGTGGTACTGTAACGAACTATTGTTGACACGCGCAAAGGTCCTCGACGGCTTCAACTGCACAATCTTCGCGTACGGACAAACTGGCACAGGCAAAACATACACCATGACCGGCGACATTACAGACGTTCAACCCACACCCGACGCCGCTGGTATCGTTCCCCGCGTGCTGAACACTCTCTTCGCAAAGATTGGCGGAGATGACGAAGAAAAGAGCGAGCATAGTGTCAAATGTTCATTCATTGAACTATACAACGAAGAACTTCGCGATTTGCTTTCGGCCGACGATGCGACCAAATTGAAAATTTACGACGAGGCCAACAAGAGTGGACGAGCATCGACGATGGTGCAGGGTATGGAAGAGACGCATATTAAGAGCGCGTCCAACGGTATCAAGCTCCTTCGCGATGGCAGCTACAAGAGACAAGTCGCGGCAACAAAATGTAACGATCTCTCTTCTCGATCACACACCGTCTTCACAATCACGGTCTACATGAAGCGAACCTCGGATACTGGCGAAGACTACGTTTCAGCTGGAAAGTTGAACCTTGTGGATTTGGCTGGTTCGGAGAACATCCAGAGGTCTGGAGCGGAGAACAAGCGTGCGGCGGAAGCTGGTCTGATCAACAAGTCTCTCTTGACTCTCGGACGTGTCATCAATGCCCTGGTGGAAAAGAGCAGCCATATTCCTTACCGTGAGTCCAAGCTCACCCGACTGCTACAAGACTCGCTCGGTGGTCGCACAAAAACATGCATCATTGCGACACTTTCGCCGGCAAAGAGCAATCTGGAGGAGACCATCTCAACTCTCGACTACGCATTCCGCGCGAAGAACATTAGGAACAAGCCGCAGGTGAATCAAACCGTATCGAAGAAGACACTGTTCCGGGAGTTCACATCCGAAATCGAAAAGCTCAAGTCAGAGCTCATCGCCACTCGCCAAAGAAATGGCGTGTACCTCACTGCGGAACGATTCGAGGAAATCACTACAGAGTCGGAAAGTCGAAAGATCTTGTCCGAGGAGCAGCGCGACAAGATTGAGACCATGGAGACAAACTTGCGCAACAAGGTTCAAGAACTGTTCGCACTCACAACAAACTTCCAGAGCGCGAAGAAAAGCCACGAGCAGACAAGGATGGTGCTGGAAGGCACAAAGAGTGTCTTGGAAAAGACCGAGATAGTATTGGAGCACACCAAAACCTCTTTGGCAGAAGAGACCTACATTCGCGAAGCTCATGAGGCCACTGAGGAAAAACTTGCTGGAATGGGATACGATCTCGTGGGAACTCTTGGAATCACTAAAGATCACATCGATCGTCTTCATTCAAAGCTGAGAAGACGATCGGACCTTCACTCAACGAACAGGTCGAAATGGGCCGAGTCTCGTACCATGGTCTCAGGTACAACTCTTTCTGTGGAGCAACGCATTGAGGCTTTGCGGACTCAACAAGAGGATCTTCTTTCTGGACTTTCTGGACGCATGCAGTCTTTCGTTTCGGATGAGCTCGAGGAGCTGCGATCTTCCAAGGCGTTCCTGCAAGAAAAGGCGGACGCATTCGAGCGTTCAGAGGCCGAAGTCAACGCGCAAACGGCTGGCTCCAAGGAGGACTTGAACAAGGTACTTGAAGAAATTCAGACTCTGCGCGAGGACGTGAAAGAGAAGGTTGGATCTGGATTGAACGACCTGTCAGTGGCTGCCGGCAGAATCAGCGCTGGCATCAGCACAGAGCTGGACGCCTTCCACAGCCAGTTGCAGGATTCGTACGTCACGCTGGGCCGTGAGTTCAAGACGATCTTTGAGGATTTGATTAGGCGGATGAACGAGCAGCAACAAGAGGCTCAACGCTTGAGAGCACAGATCACTTCGGCCAACACTCAATTTATCCAAGCCGGCCAGGAGTCACAAAACCAGCTCCAACAAGCCGTGGAGACTGAACGCCAGACTGCAGCCACAGAACGAGCGACTCTTCTCGCGAATATCACAAGCTTGATCAACGACTCTGCGGCTGCACAAGAAGCACGCATGGCTGAGCACCTCGAGACTGCAAACAAGCGCGTAAAGACTTCGGAAGAAGAATACGTGGCCGCACAGCAAGTCTACGGTGAAGGCATGGATGCATGGAACGGTAGCTCGCAATCACTCATCGAGCAGTCAGTTCAATCGCGCGAGAGCATCAAAGCCAGGCTTAAGGGCGACTGGGCGTCGGCCAACGACCACACGGGCAAGATCACGGAGACGACGAATGCTGTACACGGCGAGACTGTGCGTATCGTTGATGAGCAGATGGCACAGATGGACAACCAGCTTGTGGCGCTCGACGAGATCGTCGCTCGAGTGAAGGCGCAGAACGAAGAGCACCACAAAGCACACACTTCTAGTCTTGCTCAGCTTGCTGGCAACGTCCAGGAAAGCTACCTGAGCATCGGCAATCACTTCGAAACCTCGTACGACCGCACCAAGGCTCTCGACGTCGACATGCAAGAGCACACCACCTCCTTGCAAGAAACACTCCCCACCCTCGAAGCAGACGGCGACATCCGCGAGCCTCTCCGCCTCATGCGCGAAGAGCTCACCGCCGCCCAAATCGCCGAGTACCAAGCCACGGGCGAGACTCCCGCAAAGACTCACTACGCATATCCCAGCCAGTTCCCACGCACCGAAGACCGTGAAACCCTTCTCGACCGCATGCGCGGCGGTACTGGCGCAGTCAAGCGTCCGGCCTCGCCTTCAAAGTCGCCCAACAAGCGCTCTCCTAGGAAGATGATGCGCACCAGCCCGACCAAAGCGACCGCCGCAAACAGCAGCCCAACGAAACAGCACGTCTTCGCAGACACGCCTCCAGTTCTCAAATTCACACAGCAGCAACAGCAGCAACAGCCTTCTTCCGCGCCAGCGACCCGTCCACAAAGCTCGCACTCCAACCCCGGCACGCTCCGCGAAGTCGACATCAACGTCGCCAACGCCGGTGTCGCTGCTAGCAACAACGTCACCACAGATTCCGAACAAGACGAAAGTCTCGACAGCAAGCCGGTCGTGAGCGAAGTCCCGCCGCTTAAGAGGCAGCTCACGCACCCCATCCCAGCGCAGGTGTTTGGCGGAGAGAGCAAGTTGCCGACGAAGAGGAGGACGGTTGCTGGGCTGCCGATTGAGGGGAGGGAGAATATTCCGGCGCCTACTACGGGGAGGAGGCTGAGGCCGAGGAGTGGGGATTGAGGGTTTTCTTTTTGTTGGATTCGTCTTTCTCAGCGATTGATTGTTAGGTGTTGGCACCCTCGACGGGATGGGGTTTCATTTGTTTTCACCGCGGGATGGGATTGATAGGAGGACATAGACCATCGCTTGGTCTCTTTGGAGAGAACTTTTAGTAATTCTGCACAATTTCATGTGGTATTTCCATCGTGTCTCTGGCCGTTCTTCATTCACAAATCCGCCTCTCGCCTCTCGCGAGGTCGGAGTATGCAGTACTCAATTGCTCCCGTTCAGGCCACTTTTTCAAGCCTCCAGGCGCAAAGACTACTACAAATTTCGTGATCAAGCACGGATGTCGAAGTGCTTCAGAAGACCAGGCGCTTTTACCGAGCCTTCGAAACTCCGAACAAGTCTGATGTCTTGCGCTTTGATTCAACCCAAAGGTGCTGTTTCGCTAACGCTCGTAGGAACTGTCGAGCTCAAATGTATTCTTGGATGGTGGATATGTGTTGATTAAAACTTGGCTGGCACAACTACTCATGACAAGAAGTAAGTTTAGATGCCCGTTCGACAGTGCTTCAGCGTATGGTACTATCCAGATTACCCACAGCACTCTTCACATCGTTCTTGATCGCGACGCATGAGTGCTCCTGTACTTTAACAGACGTTACAATGATGCCGACGATGCTGAGATGGGAGCCGTGGTCCTACGTTTGGGAATATCTGTCTTCTTGAAATCTCGCACGGCGTAATGGTATCAGGGCCGACCAGTAGACCTCTTTGCTATCTTAACATCAACGGTGGCTATCTTGTCTTCACAGAGTGCGAATTGCAATGTCGTAGGCTCCGTGTCCGTCCATAGCAAATGGCATGCTTTCCGATAGTATGATAAAACTTACGATGTTCTTCGCCTCGGGATGTATCTTGGTATCAGTCAAAATATGCCACTGTAGTACAAACAAGAGCGATGAACAGGACCTATGAGCAACCTCATCTCCCGTTTCCGTCCGCCTCTCTGTCTTCTGGCCACAAGAAAGGAGTGGAGTCTCTGGTGGCGGGCAGAGTGGAACGATTCATACAAGCGTCCCCGCACAAGCGCAAGCTAATCTCCCGGCACCGAATTCTGCTGCTGTCTTCACCTCTCCCTGAGTTTCACAGCCCACTTGCTTGTTGCTTCTCCCACAACACACAACAAATATCTGCCACCTCTACCTTTTGCCATTGGTCGCTCCATACACGCATATACATATAGGAGAGCGTCTGGCCTTCGCAGCTGAGTCTGTCTGCTTCTTTCCTCTCAACACCAGGACGGTCCTCGACCGCGCCAACACCCTCCTCTCCTCACCTCTCACACACCCGCCAACATGCCTTCAATCTCCTCTGTTGCATACTACCTCACACACCCCAGCCAGCTGCGCGCCATCGTGCAATGGAAGGTCTGGCATGAGGCTGTCCACGAGCGCGACGAGTCCACGGAATCTGAGAACGTCAAAGAATGCTTCCGTCTGCTCACCCTCACATCGCGCTCGTTCGCTGCTGTTATCCAGGAGCTGCACCCGGAGCTACTGATTCCAGTTGCTTTGTTCTACCTGATCCTCAGAGGACTGGACACGATCGAGGATGACATGACCATCCCCATATCGAAGAAAGAGCCATTGCTGCGCCGGTTCGACCAGATCATTGACGATCCCACGTGGAATTTCACTGAGAACGGACCCAACGAGAAGGACCGCGAGCTGTTGGTCAAGTTTGATGTGGTCGGCAGGGAATTCAGCACCGTCAAGGATGCCTACAAGGACATCATCAGGGATATCACCAAGAGGATGGGCAACGGCATGGCTGACTACGCCAAGAACGCCGAGCACCTCGAAAAGGGCGTGAACACGATCAAAGACTACGAGTTGTACTGCCACTACGTTGCCGGTCTTGTCGGTGAGGGTCTTACACGACTATTCGTCGAGGCTGGCCTGGCGAACCCAGTGCTTCTCAAGAGGCCCGAACTCATGGAGAGCATGGGTCAATTCTTGCAGCAGACCAACATCATCCGCGACATCAGAGAAGACCACGACGACAAGCGCTACTTCTGGCCTCGCGAGGTCTGGAGCAAGTATGTCAACACCCTCCCCGAGATCTTCCTACCAGAGAACAAGGAGAAGGCTCTTCAATGTCAGAGCGAGATGGTTCTCCTCGCACTTCAGCGTGCCGAGGACTGCCTGTTCTACATGGCTGGCGTGAAGGAGCAGTCCGTCTTCAACTTCGTCGCGATTCCCCAAAGCATGGCCATTGCTACCCTCGAACTTTGCTTCCAGAACTACTCGATGTTCGAGCGTAACATCAAGATCACCAAGGGCGACGCCTGCTCGCTCATGTGGCAGAGCACCCAGAACCTGCAGCTTGTCTGCGAGGTCTTCCGCAAGTACGCTCGCAAGATCCACGCCAAGAGCAAGCCCACAGACCCTTCATTCATGGACATCAGCATTGCTTGTGGCAAGATCGAGCGCTTTATCGAGACCATCTTCCCGACCCAGACGGCGAGGACATTGGCTGGCGAAAACCCTGCTGCTCCCGCGGCTGCTGCTGCTCAGGCTGCTGTTCCTGTGACTCTTACACCAGAGGAGCAAGAAGCCAAGAGGAGAGACGAGTCTGCCAACAAGATGGACATGCTTATCGTCT
>Ga0265797_10002363_pt1 | contig 31809 bp, 42 predicted proteins | sample P2T30metagenome_FD_192433 | JGI IMG/M metagenome (GOLD analysis project Ga0265797, IMG submission 192433) | Plant litter microbial communities from East Loma Ridge, Irvine, California - P2 T30 | ecosystem: Environmental > Terrestrial > Plant litter > Unclassified | place: USA: California... | reverse complement strand
AGAAATGCGTGTGGAAGTGAGATCCTTGAGCTGCTTCCTCCACTGGCGCTCCGACCATGTGTGGCTACCGTCGGTATTAATGAGGGTCACGACATCCCAAATCTCCAGGTACCCGTAGTTCCTGTCCGGTGGCATGCCGAACATGAGGCCGCGTGTGTCCAGAACATCTGCTACGAGCTTCTTGGGCCGGCCATACAGATTGAACGTGTCAAAGACTGGGAACAGGTACTGCAGCATGATCTCAAAGCCAAGGATGGCCGGGCGAGTTTCGGGCATGACGAAGACGAAGGCCTCGGTGGTCCGGTCTGGGTCGGCATGGATGGTGACCTTGCCCTCAATTTTGACAAGAGTGGAGTGGTCAATGAGCTGCTTGGACTGCGGGTAGATGGCGAAGCACGAGTAGGCGTCCTTGACGGTCGCAATGGGCTTGGTCTTCTTCTTGATCTTGTTCGTGTCGTAGAACTTGATGTCGCCTTTCAGAACCACAGGCCGATCATAAGGGCCTGCCTTCTTTGCCGACTTCTGCAGCTTGGCGTACTCCTTCTGGTCCGGCGGCGAGACGACGCACCAGCAGCGGCGCCACGGAGCGCCCGCGCCGAAGCGGACCCTGACCCAGTCGTCGTAGACTGCGCACTGGCGGTCGAGAATGGCGCGGATGTTGTTGAGCTGCTTGCCCTTGCCCGCGATCAGGGCGCCCGTGTATGCCTCGGACAGGCTCGTCTGCTCGAACATGGCGAGGCGTATGCCGGCGGTCCATTGCGAGAGGGCATGGTACGAGTCGAAGTGGAAGAGGTATTTGTTGTGCGCGGCGGTGGACACGCTGAGGATGTTGTCGAGCTTTTTGCCGTCCTTGAGGGTCATGTGGGGGATCTACAGTACTTAGCACACAGTAACATACTCATTGGCGAGGATCTTGGCAGTAAAGAGTGCTTACCATATGGATCGCCGCATCGGTCAGGTTGATGAAGGTCGGCAACACCTCGGCATCACCACCGGCCTGGTCAAGCTCGCTGGCGTCCCACAGCGAGAGAACAGTGCCCACGAGCTGCACAAAGTACTCCTGCCACCTCCGATTAGGCGCGGGCCGGCCACCTGCAGGCGGTCAGTGACACAAACAAGGGTATATACGTATGCATGTATGGATGCATGCAGCTTGACGTACGGCTGTCGGTGTCGTGGAACTTGAGGAAGTAGCCCTCCTGGTAGAGCTTGTTGGAGTGACTGTTGAAGAATGAGAAGATGCGGAACAGCTCCGGCAGCGTGTCGGCGCCGATGTCCATGACGGGCGGCTGGTACGTCTGTATCATCGACATTGGGCGGACCGATGCGCGCGAGTCGGAGCGCTGGTGTGGTCGGGGCGAGGGCGAGGGCGAGAACGCGCGCTCGTTGCTGAAGGTGTCGACTGCCGTTGCGGATGCTTGTTGCGCGAGGGTGGTCGCGCTGCTGCTGCTTGTAGTAGTTGCGAGAGGCTCTTTCGACGGCGGCAGGGCGGGTGACGACGGGCCTGGAGAGGCGCTGTTTGACGGAGGCTGTTTCTGGAGATGTGCAGACCCTCCCCACTGCGACATGAACGAGAGAACTGGGGCAAACGCAGTCAGCGAACGGTCTCCTATTGTGAGTCGCGACAACACGCAGCGTGAAGAACGTCGTGGAGAAGGCGCGTTTGGTATTACCTCTCTTTGGACGACCCATGATGGCGATTTAGCTAGCCACGGGCAATTGGCTTCGTGCCACGGATTTCTCTCCAACGAGACACAGGTACGAGCGGCGCGTGGTCGCAGTGCTAATGGTCAGCCGTCAACGCCACGGATGCACCGGCAAGCTTGGGGAAACGTCCAGGCCAGAATAAGTTCAGGTTAACGAGCGAAGGGCAGCACGGAGCCGCAACACAGCAAGGGATGGGGAGGTGGAGTGCGAGATGCAAACAGCGCTGCGAGCGTGTATGATGGAGATGAAGCACGCAGCCCTGACGACGTGCTTCCGCGGTGGAGCACCTCTAGCTCACGGTGGTGGAATTCTGGGCGCTGGGCGACACGGAATCTGGAATACGAATATGACGTTGCCTCAAGGGTCCGTGGAGATCGCCGGCAGTGGATGATCCTGGACGCTGCAGAGATGCGCTGACATGAAGCTCACGGGATTCGCACAAGCCACTGCTACAGAATGTGCAAAGGGTGCGATGTCACTTCTACTTGCGTCCACGAGGCTGTCTAATAGCTGTCGACGCCATCGGAGCTTCCTGCCCGACACGAGCTTACTCACTGGTCCATCGTGTCCATCCGTACTGACCGCCTGGGCAGCTAAGCGGAACAGGTCGTGGTGCGCCATGTTGGAGCCAACTGTCGCCCGTTCTGGACATCGATGATGAATCGAATAGTGGCTGTGTGCTTGGCTGCGTCTTTGTTTTGCGCTGGCTCGCGGGAGGAATGTAGACCATCGGACTTTATATCAGCAGCCCGAGCAGCATCCCAGTAGTATTTCATGCAGGAAAGAATCTGGGGTTGCCGGCTGCCGAACGGCGAGGATTCAGCCTGTCAGGTACATGAAACATGTCACACAGACGCCCAATCCTTCGAAGCCTGAAGCGACTATGCAGAGCCTGAAAATGTCCATAAGCATACTTTTCCTTCTTGAACGCACTCAAAGAACGATCGATCCGACAGGGAACGTTCCACGCATGCAGTTACGAACGCTTACGCGGCCGGCCGGTAGGTGCGTCCTGGCTGCACACACGACTACTAGCTTTGCTTTTGAGACATGAATCAAGCTATTACACTGTGCTCATACGGTACGTTATGTGTTCAAAGGTTTTTGCGCCAAGAGTGCTGTTTCACCGCGAGATGGAAGCGCAATCACGTGACCGACACAATCTCGGGTTAGTGCGCCCACTAGCGTGGCTGCCGTCGCGTCGCATCATCAAACAAACGCGTTGAAGACTCGAGTGCACCTGCAATGCGACCAGATCACACTCATACACCCACTCTGTCATCACTTTCTCCTGTAGCCAGGCACGAGAAGCAGTAGCCTTTCTCGCCAATTGGTAGGCTTACATTTTCTGTGCCTTCCTGGTCAAGGCTCGTACGCCTCTTAACACGCCGCTGTCTTAGCCACCTTCGATACACCACATTCGTTTCATCCACCACAAGATGCCAGCAAGAACTAACAAGGCCAAAGGCAGCGCCACGCCGCGTAAGACCTCAAAGACCGCGACCCCAGACAACGACAGTCGCATTGAGAACGGCAAGAAGCGCAAGATCGACTGGGCCACGATTGATGATACAGAGACTTTCCAGGGCTTCAAGCTGAAGCCTGCGAAGGCTGCGCAAGTCAAGACACCGAAGAATGCGTCTCCGGCGCACAAGAAATCGAAGCCGGGCAAAGCCGCTAGCACCGAGAGGGAGGAGTATAGGGTTGCGCCAACATCTGCAGACATTGTGACGCCGAATCCGTTTGAGGCAGGCCAGCTGAGCGAGACGCACTACAAAGTTGACCCGGCTTTCGAATGGGAGAGCACTCAGAGGTATCGCAAGTTCACGAGTAAGTCTTCTTCCTTGGATGTCGTGTTCATTTGTATACTGGCGCTTTCTTAACGAATATGCCCTCTATGAGCCCTAATTGACACATGCTAGTCAGCGACGCAGAGTTCGAAGTCGGCCAAATCGTCTTCGTCAAGACCACCGAAGAAGACTTCGATCCCAAGAACAGCGCTCACTTCGCCTTCGGCCGGGTCCTTGAGGTCCGCGCGGGCGATGCCTCACACGTCTTCCTCCGCATATACTACCTGTACAGGCCCGAAGAACTGCCGGAAGGACGTCAGCCGCACCACGGTGAAATGGAGCTCATTGCCAGCAACCACATGGACATCATCGAGGCATTGACTGTATCGGATAGGGCCGAAGTCACGTACTGGAATGAAGACCCGGAGAAGTCGGAGTGGCCAATGAAAGATCAATACTTCTGGCGCCAGACATACGACATCGGAAAGCCCAAGACCCAGCAGTTTTCGGTACGGTCAAGACGAACCGTGAGCACTATAATTCACTGACCTCGCACAGAAACTCCGATCCTACTGCAAAGACAAAGCCCCGTGTAACCCAAACGAAACTCTCGTAAACTGCCCCTCCTGCTCAGAATGGCTACACGCACATTGCCTCGAAGAGCAAGCCGTGGAGGACGCGTACGTGGAACACAATGTGCCAACAAAAGGCAGGCCAGCCAAGAGGAAGAAGAAAGGAGCTCGGCGTTCTTCGACTGCAGCAGAGTCCTTCACTGCTCGCCTGACGACACAAGAGCCCGGCGGCCAAGTCTGTCTCACAGTCACCGACGAACGGCCCGAAGAGGACAAGAAGCGCTGGAACGTCGACGTAACATGCCTCCTCTGCAAAGCAATCATCGAACCAGCAGCCAACCTCGTCCCAAAGCCAGAGGCACCTGCCGAAGTCACGAAAGTCATCGACGACGTTGTTTCAACCCCGGAGCCCGCGGAAGAAGAAGACGACGACTCCGTCATCCCTGATACGGACCTCAAGAGCGACGACCCGGGAAGCGAGATCGCAGCTCCAGACCCATTCCTCCCCAAGGCTGCAGCTGCTGTCCCGAACGGTGAGACCACCGTCGAGCCCATCCCCGCGTAGTACACTAAGACCTCTTCAGTGCCCGTGAAGCGCGGACGGGGACGCCCGGGGAAACATAATTTGGATATGGATACGAGTATTGCGGTTGTCGAGGAAAAGGCATCTCCCAAACAAGTGATTAAGCCCACGAGACCTCGTGGAAGGCCACGTCTGCACCCCGTGGTGAGGTCCCTCTCGGACGGAGGAGGACACCAACCCACGCAGCAAAAAGCGGAGGCAGATGCGACACCACTTATAGCTGCACCCCCACACGAATCAGTATTTCAGTCTGGTATCCGGTCAGTCAAGAAGCTGCTTTGGAGAACGACTTAGGCACGCACGCATTTGGCGGAGAGGTAGTTTCGAGTGCGTTGGAAAAGTATCATACCCTGGTATTTGTAGCAGGCATGCGGGCACGGCGCCAATAGGACGAGTTATTGTTATTGGATTGCTTAGTGTATATTCTGAATACGAAAGTTGCATTTGAAAATATTTGCTAGTGCGACGCCGAATCTGTTGTTACCCGATCTTGACCTTGTGCCTGAAGTCGCGAGCGCGCAAACTTCACAGCAATCAAGACACACACAGCACACCAAACATAGTAGTAGTAAAGTCAGCAATTCCTCGATTCTACCAGGTTCGACTGGCCCTACTGCAAGTAGTGCAGGCACAAAAGGGGTATATCTCATCCTTGTCCGCCGCAGTACAGTACAATACAGTGGAAAAGTATCAATGTACAATAACCCAGATGACAGGGAACACAAAACAACGCCGTCGCTAATGCTAAAACCACCCGTCCGATGCCCTTGTCTCAAAGAAACGCCACGGAAAATGCAAAGTCCCTTCTTCTCCGCTTCTCTCACATCCCCAACTTACTCAGATCGACCTTCATCTTGACCATCAACCTCTTATCGCCCTTCTCAACGCGCACCAGTCCACTATTTCCCACACTCGGATCCAAGCTCTGTCGCTTACTCGGCCGCTCGCTCTCGTCAACCGCCAACTTGCGTTTCTTGCCGTTCTCGCCCTGGAATCTCCGCAAAAGCTCGGGCCGCAAGTTGAGTTTGACAATCTTGCTGCGCTTGAGCTTCTGCTTAGGAGGCGCAGGCGAGGGTGCGGGTGTCTTGATAACAGGTACGGGGACGGGCGTGCTGCTTGGTCGCGGCGACGGCGCTGCCGACGGACGTGGTGAGGATCCAGGCGCGGGACCAAGTTTAGTCTTAATTTTGAGCTTGGTGGTAGCGGTGGGTAGCGGGATGGGAGAGTGGATGGCTGGTGGTGTGGGTGCAGCAGCCGGTACACTGATGGGCGCTGGCTTCGGTGCCGCTATTATGGGTGGTGGTATAGGTGTATGGACCACTGGAGCCGGCGTCGGGGGTTTCGAAGGTGGCGCGACAACTGTAGCGGGGGAAGGCTGAGGTGTTGGTGCGCGAGAAACTGGTTGTGAGACGACCAGTGCTGGTGCTGGTGCTGGTGCTGGTGCTGGTGCTGGTACTGGTGATGCTTTGGCCGACGCTGGTACTGTAGGTGGAGAATCGACGATTGGCGGCGAAAATGCTACAGATTGTTTCCGGTTCATGCCATCTGCCGGAGTCCCTGGAGGCGACGACGCGACCTTCAACTTGTTCAAGTTACCGAACTTGAGCGACAGCTTGGGTTTGGGGACTGCGGGCGGCTGCGTTGCTGGGGGCGTGGACAGGGATACTTCTGGCGCGATAGACGCAATAGACACAGGGGCTGGTTTGTGAGGTTCGCGGTATTTGCCTGTCCGTGTGAACTTCAATTGGCCTTCTCCAAGATGCTTGACCTCCCAGTAACGCGGCTTGTAAAGGATGATGGGCAGGGTATCGCGCTTCAAATGATTGAAGACCATATCACAGAAGTCGAGGAGCTCCAGCATGTCGCTTACAGACAATGTATCTGACTTCAACGCCTCTTCCATCGCTACCTGCAGGACGCGATTGTGCTGTAGGTCGGTCTTGAGACCGCGCAAGGCGCCGTTCAGGTCCTGGCGCGCAAGCTGCGCAGCACGAGCAGAGTTGTCCGCATTGTCCTCAACCACGAGCGAGCCGGATGTATCTTCTTTCGGCTGCTCGGGTGTGTAGACATCGCCAGTGGCGATCTGACCAACAGCGAGGCTGAAGATGCGCAGGAGCTGCTTTCGCAAGTACGGTGACGGGTCCGAGCACATGGCGTGGAGCATGAACTTCATGACAGCGTCTTTGCGAACCATGCCCAGGCGGATGAGACAATCCCAGGCCTTCAGCCGTACATTGTCTGCGTTGCCTAGTTGGGCATACTGTAGGAACTCTGAGGGCCGGAAAGGTGCAACACGGTTGACGATGAGCTTGCGAGCACAGTCCAGCGCAGTTGTGGTGTAGACGTTCTGGAATGTCGGGATCCACTCATCGAGACGCTGATGGCGTGTGAGCTCCTCAATGGCCTTCTTCGTGAACTCGTACTCTTCCTGCTCAGTCTCCATATCGATGGTCGCATCTTCATTCTTACTAGTCGTCAGACAGTCCGCCAAGCAATGCATCAAAGTCGACATGTAGTAGTCGTCGCTGTATTCGTTGCCTCGATTGTCATTGTACCGAATGAGGTCAAGCAGGAAGCGTTTTGCCACCAGTGGAGCCCTACCATCCTCGCCCTTGATTTTGGCAACTGCCTTGGGAATGGCACACTGGATGAGGTACTGAGCGCGATCCGAAAAGTCGTTCGACCGCGTCATCGGTGACCCGGGCAGGCAGAACAGTTCGCGGAATGCCTTCTTTAGGTGGAAGAGTCCTCGCCAGTCCGTTCGCTTGAGGGCGCTTTGCGCCATGACTTCAGCGGCATACGTCCGTACACCATGAAAGTATCGGCCGTCCATCAGCGTTTTGACAAGGAAGGTGGAAATCAGGTCATGCCCCTCTTTACTGGCGAGGAACTGTATGGACTCGTACTGCGCAACGACATCTTTGTCTTGTTGCAGCTGCGAGACGTACATGTATGAAGGCATGTCGTTGATATGTGTACGACCGAGCCATTCAAAGTCGGCGTCAATACGTATCCATTCGTAGGCTTCTCCTTCCATCTTGGCCTCATCCTCTGGCGGCCATTCGCTGCATTTCCACGCTGCATGCTCCGCCGGTGTGCCGAAAAGGTCGCCTAGCATGTAGAATGTGACGTCGTCTTGCGACTCACCCCCAGCATCTAGCCCAGCCGCAGCAGCCTGTCGCTCTTTGTTGAGCCGGTTTCGCTTCAGTCGTTTGTATTTGGTATTGTACGGGATCTCGACTTTGACATTTGAAGAGTTGATGTCAACGATATGCTCATAAGGCGTGCCGTCTGCTTCGTGAATTCGTATCGTCATTGGCCCGACAAATGTAGGATACCCGTCACCAGGAAGAAAGCCATGCGCGGCCTCTTTGGCTTCTCGCATGAAATCGTTGGCGTTCAAGGGGCCCTCGATCGTCGTGACCGTAGAGTCAGCCTGGATTTGCCGGATCTGCAGTTGAACGACCTGCTTCTTCTTGTTGAAGGAAGGAAAACACTCAAAGTTGGGGCACCCAGAACCCTGGACCCATTGACTGAAGAAAGAGTCAAGCTTTTGGTGGCCGACCTTTTCGCAAATCTCTAGGAAATCGTTGGTGGTTATGGCACCATTATCGTACTTGCGCTGGCGAGTGTTGAACAGTAGTCGGTATAGACATCGATCAACGCCGTTCTTCCCGCTTTGCTTCACCAACCGGTTATGGAGTATAGAGAGCACCATCAGCGACTTCAGTTCCATGAACTCTTGTTCGGCGTGGTCTAGCTGAAGGTATTGGCCTAGCCGCTGCAGCGAAGGACGCTTCTTGTCCATCGAGATAACTTTATCCATCATGAGCTTTTGGCGGAAGCGCCAGTCGTTGCGTCCAAACAGCTCGCGCAGGAAAAGCTCAGTCATGAACCAGGAGGCGCCAACGATGATCCAGTAATCGTAGATGTCCTTGGCTATAACGTCCACGCCGATCCATTGGCTGGCCACCGCGTGTACCAGAACCCGGCTTGTGTGCTCAAGCGGCTCCCACACCGTCTCAGGGAAGAGCAGTCGAGAGCTGCATATGGAGAAAGTGGCACTGTGGGATGTGTCACAAACAAGGTCGTCTACGAAGGCGAGCTTGAATGCGTTGCCGAATGCGTAGCTCTGGAAGCGCTCGGTGAAGAAGTCCAGGGCACGCGCGAGTATCATTGCGCTGTTGCGGACCTCGTCCTCCCTCCCCGGCAGGCAGAAAGCGTGCACCTTAATTGCGCTCTGTGCCAGGCGCTCTTCGTCAGCGAGATCGCGGAAGTCGGAGAGGTCGACGTGCTCGAAGGGGCCGATGACGAAGCCGATGTGCTGGGGGAGGATGGCCTCGGAGACGAGGGAGAAGCTGGCCGTCTTGCGCGAAGCGTCTGTGGGGTCTATGATCTGCTGGAGTCAGTACTGCGTGATCGATGAGTGCATCTTGGTACTCACATCGTCGGTCATGTCGCCAGAGCAGATGACGAGCATCTCCATAGCCTTTTCCTCTTCAGACAGATCGGCGGCCTCATCGTCGACGTCTGTCATGACACTGTCTGCCTTGTCTGCGCCATTGACAAGTGCCCGCGCCGTGGTCGCTGCGGCGGCAGGCTTGCTAAGCGCATCGCCGACGGTCCGCGGGTACCTAATAGAGACTTCAAAGTAAAACTTGGTCTCGCCGTCTTCTATGCAGGGAAACAGACACGACGCGGCGCCCGGGAACGGCGAGTTGCGGGTGTAGGCGTGCGGGAAGCGCGAGTCGCCGTCCTCCACTCCGGCGAAATGGAAGCCGTCCCGAAAGTCGTCCAGGATGTACTCGATCACGAGCGTGACCGGGTTGTACGAGACATTCTGCGGCTCCACCGGCGGCCCTTCCACCTCGGGCGTCACTTCGCGGATCTTGACAGTGTCCGGCACGTGCACCACCAGCTCCTCCTCGCCCTCGTCCACGTGACGCTTTATGCGGTCCTTTGAGAAGTGGTACTGTCCCAGGCCGGTGCCGGGGTACAGCTTCATGCGCTGGTGTAGGTTCGAGTAGCTGAACGTCGCTGTCTGGCCATCAATGGTGGTGCGGGTGGGTCTGAGCTGGCGAGCGTTCAGGACGATGTCGCGGAGGTGCGTCTGTTCCGGAAGTATCTCAATCGTCGTCTTTCCTTTGATCTGTCGCGGGGAGAAGCTGATGTCGAGCTCGAGCTGCTGCTTCTGTACCGTGAAGTTGCCCATCGAGGCTTCGTCCGCGGTGGCGGCGATCTCGAGGGGCGGCGCCATGGTGGCGCGATGATCCTGGAGGTGCAGCGGTTTGGGTTGTGGGCGGTGTTCGGTTTCTGTGGGCGCAAAGATGGAAGCTGATAGACGGTCGTCGCGTTGTTCGCAGGAAGCCGCGATCCAAAGTGGGGCCGTGCTCCTAGCGCGCCTTCACTGAAGACGTCACTCGGCAGCTACAGACTTCACCACCTCCACGAACGCACATGCTGTCACGTCTGGTTGATACACCTCAGAGCAACAGATCCCAAGGTCAAAGATGGTTGGGCGATTTGTGTCGTAGTTTCTCTCCTTCGCATTCACCGCATCCCACTGCTTCCATACAGAGACTGTTGGATGGTGCTACATTGTGACATTGCATGTGTACATCTGTCTCTCTTTCCTGCATCACATCGCTCGTTCGCATCATCGCTGACCTCCAACAGCTTCTCTTTGTTGTCGTTCAGTAGACCAATGCATTTCACTCCTGTTCTCTTCTAATCTACAGTCGTCAGACCAGTCATAAAAGCCTTCCTAAGCAAAAGACACGTGCCAAGCGTCAAACACTGCGTCAAACACCAGTGTCCAGAGTCATCTCCCACTTTCCATCGCGATCGCGGGCGTATAGCACGATACCTGGCGGCCAGCGCCCGACGACCTCCGCCCAGCCCGATAAGCAGCACATCCTAGAAGCTTCGCTGACAAAGATAGAGCTAGTATCCGAGAGCTCGATCTTGTTCAGCCCAGACATCTGCGCGAGGCAAGCAAGTTCCTGTGCTGAGAACGTGTAGCAGTCTCCCTGAAACCTATGACAAGCAAATGTGCTGAGATTTATATGTCTCAAGGTTTGAGTTGCGCGGACGTGCGTGCAGAGACCCACGTGTTAAGCGTGGCAGTTCGATAGAAGTCGAAGAGGAAGTTATTGTAGGGCAGTAGATGCGTCTCCGTATGCATTTGGCGGTTGGTGTAGACCAGAGCGAGCAAGAACGGCTTAGCACGTTCCGCGGAAAACTTGGAGTAGGAAACCGTCTCGGTCGAGACGATCTGCTGATCCAAGACGTAGTTGTAGATCATGTTCCGCCACTCAGCAGGCAGCTCGAGAAGCGGTGACGTGAGTGGTCAACTACAGCTACATTCGTTAGTTGCGACTGTGTGTAACACGAAAGATAGTACGACTTACCCTTCGGTTTGCACCATGTTGTGCATCAGTGAGTACCGAAAGCGCTGGAAAGGGAGGTGGAGGTGGAGGACTTGGGGCAAACAAGGAAGACAAGAGAAATGACCAAAAACACACCTCTAACAAACGGCGCTAACTAGCAAGCATAGTCGTACGTAAGGTCATATCAGTCACTAGAGCGTTCGGCTGTCGTAACATGCATCCCGGCATGCATTTAGCGGTTGACATATATGACAGAGAGCGAAAAGAGTACGTGCCGGGAAAGTAGGCAAGGACCCTTTGAAAATGATGACCTGTGGTTCAAAAAGGTATTGGTAAGTCATGGTTCTCAACTCAGCTGGTAGTCGGAGTAGTCAATTCAACCTGTGGAGCGAGTATCGTCGCATATATCGATCGCGTATAGGAGGTATCAAGGTGTACGAACCGTAATCGGTGCAGGAGAAGGATAATCATATTAGGTGGTGGCTAGCGAGTGTTGGTGGTTATGTATCTTACAAGCTCCTGCCTCTATTCTATGTGCATTTACACTCGCTTACCATGTCAGCTACCACACTGTGACACCCTACCCACCACAGTATATAGATTTTGTACGGCAGAGAGAAACGGCTTCTCCTAGCCTCTCATTGGCTTAATACATAGTTCCGAGGTTAGGGCGCGGAACGACCGGGGACTCGGGAGGGTTCCGGTCCCCGGACATACACTTGATTCCGTCCAATTGCGGCACTTTCATAGCACTTCCGGTTCGGAGGAATACAACGTCTTGATCGGCAATACACGAGCTACAAGGATGGGTTGGGGAGCGAGGCGAGCGGGATGGAGACGGAGAGTCTGATGACCATAATGTACACCGCACTTTTGGATGGTTGGCAGATATACAAGTGTCGTGTGTGGAAGCAGGAATTCGCTGAATCGTCAAGCATCTGAAGCCACACCAAGTTCAATTGTTGGCTGTATATTCCAATACATCCACGCGCACAATGCCTCCAGCACATCCGCACCCTGCACCTCTCCGCAACAACACTCACACCAATTGGCTCCTCGATCCCTCCATCCGTAAACTAAACTTCCTCCTTCTATCTTGTTACCTCGGCGCCATAGCAATCGGCTACACCAGCTCGCTCATCTCAAATCTCATCACCAACCCCCGCTGGCCCCAGGACATCAAAGGCCTCACGAATCCCGAACTCCTCGGACTCGTCACCGCCGCTCATGCCTTTGGTTCAATTGCCGCTTTTTTTCCAGCGCCATGGCTCGCGGACAAGTACGGCCGGCGCGCAGGCATTTTGCTCGGAAACGTAGGTATGATTGCTGGCTTTACAGGGCAGGTGTTCTGCAGTACGTTTAGTCAGTTCCTGGGTCTCAGGCTGCTGGTTGGCTTCGCGGCGATTTTCAACACGATCAGTTCGTCTGCGCTCCTGATTGAGCTTGCGCATCCGCGGCAGCGTGCTGTGTCTGGTGCGCTGTTCAACACGTTTTGGTTCCTGGGCGCTATTTTCGCGGCGTGGGGGTCCTACGGCGCGCTGGGCATACAGAGCTCGTGGTCGTGGAAGGTGCCTGTGGCTGTGCAGTTGGTGTGGGCCGTTGCGCAGATGTCATTTGCGATGTTTGTGCCTGAGAGCCCGAGGTGGCTTGTGAGGCATGGGAAGGAGGATGAGGCTAGGAGGATATTGGTGGAGTATCATGCTAATGGTGATGAAGAGGACGAGCTGGTGGCGGCGGAGTTTGAGGAGATGCGTGCGAGTACGGCGAGGGAGCACGGGAGTAAGTCGACGAGGTGGCTGGCGCTGTGTAAGACGCCGGGAAATCGGAAAAGGCTGGTCTTGTCGGTGGTCATTGGAGTGGCTACGCAGTGGGTCGGGAACGGTACGTACAGCATATCTACCATTGGATGCGAGATACCTACTAACTTGGTACCATTGTTCTTAGGCATCATCAACTTCTACCTCTCTCCAGTGTTGGAGACGGTTGGTGTCACCAATGTTCTGCAGCAGCAGGGCATCTACGGCGGTCTCCAGGTGTACAACTGGCTACTCGCGTGCTGTGCTGCGCTCTTCTCCGAAAAGGCTGGCCGAAGACGCATGTTCCTAACATCAGCCACTACAATGCTGGTCTTCATGGTATTGGTTACCATCTGCTCGGCGTACTACTCCCGAACGCAGTCCACCGCAGCTGGCTACGCAGTTATCGTGTTCCTCTTCCTCTTCCTCGGCGGCTACGTGATAGGCCTGACGCCTATTCCCATTCTCTACGTCAACGAGATCTGGCCCAGCCATCTGCGCACCAAGGGTACCAGCGTCTTCTGGGTGTCGCAAGCCATCGCCGTATGCTTCAACCAGTTTGTGAACCCGGTGGCATTGGATAGAATCGCGTGGAAGTACTACCTGGTCTATGTTGCGGTATTGGTGTTTGTCATTATTTTCATGTTTCTTTATGTCCCGGAGACGAAGGGCCTGTCACTGGAGGACGTTTGTCGTATCTTCGACAGGAGAGACCAGGAAGATACTGTTGAGCTGGCGATCGGTGGCGATCAGCGGGGTGGTGAAGGTCAAGCCACGCGAGTCTCGGTGTAGCTTTGGATACCGGAACGGGAGGCTACATGTACACGCAGGCATGGAGCGAGTTGTACTACTGCTTGTTGTGAGACAAATGTTGCTACAGAACCTCGCCGATTCTGTGAAAGCAACTGAACACTGCCGCAAGAACGATCTGTGAATGGAGAAACCAGACACTCCAAGCGGTATGTTTTGCTTGTCAATATGGTCGTGCTTACATGGCATTTTGACCGTCACATAGCGCTGTACATGAAGACCTGAAGCTCTGTCCAGTTGGTGAACGCAACAACGCAGATGTTTCCAGGTGGCACCTGCCGTTTCATCCAATATACTTGCAAGGGTATCAACGGACACGAGTCACAAACCGAGCGAATGTTTGCGAATTCGGACGTGCAGTGCCTGCAAACTCTGCGCGATGCCATATCGTTTTGGCGTTTGGTGGATGCGCTGCGGAGTCTGGTCCGCTGTGGGCGTTCTGGAGTGGGAAAAAGCTTTGGTCTGCGGTTGGCCCTTGACGCCATCGGTTCGGCAGTGGCGCATCGCTCTTAACTTTGAACTTCCCAGGACCACCCCTCAACCCTCATCACGCCTCCTCCGCATAACGACCGCATAGCAGCCGGCTGCACACCGAGAGACCGTGTCGCGATACGTAGTCACGGGCTTATAAGCCTTCACCTGCCCCTTTCCCGCCCCCGCTGTACCGAGTGCGCCGTTCGCACTTCGAGACCGCAAAGATGGGGCTCTCCAAGTCGACGCGTATCATGATCCTGCTGGGCATCGACACGGCCTTCTTCTTCCTGGAGCTGATTGTCGGCTACTCGGTGCATTCGCTGGCTCTCGTTGCCGACTCTTTCCACATGGTATGTTTCTTCCTGATAGGCCATGCATTGAGTCATCCATTGACAGTAAGCCCAGCTGAACGATGTCATATCGCTGCTTGTTGGATTATGGGCAGTCAGGGTCGCCAACCAGAAGACCAGCTCCAAGATGTACACATATGGATGGCAGCGCGCCGAGACACTGGGTGCGCTGATCAACGGCGTCTTCCTCGTGGCGCTCTGTCTCTCCATCTTTCTCGAAGCCATCCAGCGATTTGTGGAGCCTCAAGAGGTCACGCATGCGAAGCTCGTCCTCATCGTGGGTTCATTTGGCCTGGCATCCAACATCATCGGCCTCTTCCTATTCCACGACCACGGACACAGCCACGGCGGCGGTGGCCACTCCCACAGCCACGACGAGCACTCGGCCGCCGAGGAGGGCCATGCCCATGATCACGGGGTCGACGCACACGATCACGCTGTTGCCGACGAGTCTGGAAACATCGCAGATGTGCTGCCACAGAACCGCGTCGCCTTCCAAGGCAATCTCACACAGTCGCCGCAGAAGTCGGGCGAAGTCACGTTTTCGCCCCAGTCTGACAGGCGTCGCTCTTCTCTGTCTGGCAAGAAAGCTAAGCGCCACCACCGGTCACAGTCAAGAAACTACTCCACCATCGACGAGATCTACGTACACCCCTCATCCTTCAGGAACAGCATCATCGAATCCTCGCGAGCGCACGACCACGACGAGGCAGACGACGAGGACGACAGCGACGATGCGGCAGTGGATGGCCAGCCATCAGAGCAGTCTCCCCTGCTAGCCAAGCCTAAGAGCCACGGCTCGCACGATGGAAACAATGGTGCAGCACACAAGGATCACCACAAGGGCCACAACCACAAGCAGCCAAAGGACCAGAAGTCTGGTGGCGGTGGTCACGGTCACTCTCACGATCTTAACATGCGCGGCGTCTTTCTCCACGTCATGGGTGATGCTCTGGGCAACATTGGTGTCATTGGCACCGCGCTGTTCATCTGGCTCACCGACTACTCATGGAGGTTCTATGCCGATCCTGCCGTATCGCTGGTCATCACGGTCATCATCCTTCTCTCCGCCATCCCTCTCTGCAAGGCCGCCTCTCGCATTCTGCTCCAAGCTGTGCCCGAAAACCTGTCCATCGACGATATTCAAGAGGATATCACCGACCTGGATGGCATCATCTCCTGTCACCACCTCCACGTCTGGCAGCTTTCAGACACCAAGCTCATCGCATCTCTCCATGTCCAGGTCGACTTCGACTTCAAGGGCGAAGGCTCAGCGCGCTACATGGACCTTGCACGCCAGATCCGACAATGTCTGCACGAATACGGCATCCACTCTTCCACCATCCAGCCCGAATTCTGCCTCGATGCAAGCCACGACCACTCTGCCGCGCCTTCAGACGAGAGCAGCGACGAGGCCGCCAACAGGAGCAGGAATCCGAGCGTTAAGGGCGGTCCGGATGCGTGTCTTCTTGAGTGCCCCGACAGCTGTGGAAACGCGAAGCAGTGCTGCGAGCCAGGCAACAAGGCATGCAAAGGCAACGCACCGTCGTGATCATGTCCTTTACACTTCATTTCCCAGTATATGATTGTCTCGTTGTACGATATATTGCCGTTCTCGCCAATACCCTTCTCAGCAGAAGCGCTTTTCTTTTTCTCTCGTTTCATTTGTTGCTGAAGCATTAAATGGGAGGTTGGGAGGCACCTTGTTCCAATGTGGCGGGCGTTCCTGTAAGATACATCTTTACTGTTATGCGGGACTATAGTAGTTTAAGAAAGTCGTGGGTAGAAAGTAGATCAGCATAATTTACAGACTTCTCCATTCAGCTCAGCGGTCGTGTCCGGATTGCTGGAACAGGAAGCTCACTCCAGGTTGCCGAACGATCTAAAATGAGGACCAACGAAGTGGTCAGGCCGTACCCCACAAAGTATTGACTAGTAAGGCGTGCAGCGACATCTATCAACTAGGCGTTGCGCATGCACCTTACCACTGTATCCTCTGGATGCGATGCTGTTACGAGATCAGGCATACTACACTACCATAAGCGAAGCATACTAAGCATTGATGCCAAGTCTACAACGGAACGTCAGGCTCTTCTTGCGACCCACAACCTCGAGTGCCACCGCAGTATTTCCGCTTTATATCCAGCATTGGTACCAGCAGTTTCCGAATTGCAGAACAGCACACGAGCGTTTCCTTCCTTCTGCCATGGCCACATACTCCGGAGTACAAAAAAGGTTGGTAAGCACGTGGCAATTGAGCTTGGAAATGCAGCAATGCTCGAACAGGTCGGTACAGGCGAGATCGACGACGGTGACGACTCCACAGCGGGTGAGAAAGCAGCGTTTTGATCGGTCGTGTCCGAGACCCGAACATCACGCGAACACGCGCTAAAGCTAGCTTCGTGCGAGAGTCCTTGCGGTGTGGAGTCGGCATCGAAGAATTTGCACCACGAGGAAATGAGTGTGGAAACGTTCGGGAATTGGAAAAGATAAGAGATGTTGTTGGGCAATTCGATTGTGTGTGTCGCTATTAGGGTGTGGTTTTGGTGAGGTTGTGGTGTGTTTTGGTAGAACGACGTCACAGCTTCGCTTCCCAAACCTTCGATTCTGATGACCGTCGATGATCTGGGGAGCTGCTCCTCATCAACGCCGGCAACTCGGCAGAGACCAACGACGCCTCTCTAACATCGTACATTATCCCGTTTGAGTAGCTCGCCTGCCGATACTGTCCATATGGCGAATCGGATGCTCACTCTCAGCAACGGCGCGACGAACACGGCGCGATGAATAAGGCGCTAAGCTAAAGCTTTGCACCGGAGATTCGGTTCGTTGGGGTCAAGCGCCACTCTATCAAGATGTTACATCGGCCTGGGCGGAGGTGCTTGTGCATGCTTGCGTCCCGTGGTGCGCTGGTGGAGTTGCCCTGCATGCCTGAAGGCGGGTCGGTTTATATGGAGGACTGTTCCACCTCCACGGGCACCCAAGTGTCTCGATTGTCACTCGAGAACTCCTCTGCCTCTTCTCACACCGGTCTCAGGTTGCGACTCCTCAGCAAACATGGCAACTGCCCACGAGACAACGCCGTACGTCAAGATGACGCGATTGAACCAGGTACATATGACTGATCTCCAGCAGAGCAGCGCATCTGCAGCACAACCAAGCTGAGGCAGAGAAGAAGCCTCACCTCTACGGCGCAACTGTGAATCACGGCGATGTCGGGGTGCCTGATCCTGAGAAGGAGACTGCCGAACACAGCTCCTCTGCCTCATCACACCACGTTCATGAGGAGGATGGACTCGGCGGCGTCAAGCCCACTGCTGAGGACCTTCGAACTCTCCGCAAGGTCGGCGAGCCTCTCCCCAAGTCTGCGTTCCTGGTCGCCATTGTTGAGCTGTGCGAGCGCTTCACATACTATGGAGCCTCAGGTATCTTCCAGAATTACATTGCGCGCCCACGTGATGGCTCGCAGGGAAAAGGCGCTCTTGGTCTGAACCACAAGGGAGCCACTGGACTCTCTACCTTCTTCCAGTTCTGGTGTTATGGTACGCCCACTTCCGTTTCAGTGTTGTGTTCAGTGACTAACAGTGCTCCAGTCACACCTATCCTCGGTGCCGTCATTGCCGACCAGTATCTCGGAAAGTACAACACCATCGTAATCTTTTGTTTCGTCTACATGGCCGGTCTCCTGATCCTCACCTGCACATCCATCCCAACAGCCCTCGATCACGGCGCAGGTCTCGGTGGCTTCGTTGCTGCTATTCTTGTCATCGGTCTTGGAACCGGTGGCATCAAGTCCAACGTTGCTCCCCTCATCGCCGATCAGTACAAAAGGAGGCAGATGGTCATTGGTCACGATGACAAGACTGGCGAGCGCGTCATCATCGACCCTGCAATCACCATACAGAGAATCTACATGATCTTCTACTGGTGTATCAACGTCGGCTCTCTCTCCCTGCTCGCTACTCCATACATGGAACGCGATATCGACTTCTGGTCCGCGTATCTCCTCTGCCTGTGCGTCTTTCTTGTCGGAACACTGGTACTCGTGCTCGGTCGCAAGGTCTATGTCGTCCGGCCGCCGCAGGGCTCCATTATTACCGATGCCTTCCGCGTCATCGGTATCATGATTAAGAACCGCAATATGGACGCCCCGAAGCCCTCTTACCAGGCCGGTGTTGGGAAAGAGCCTTCCACGAAATGGGACGACCACTTTGTGGAGGAAGTTAAGCGTGCCCTTGTCGCATGCAAGGTCTTCTGCTTTTATCCAATCTACTGGGTAGTGTATGTTGGTTTCCAGCAGTAGAGAAAATAGCTACTAATACTCTATTAGGTACGGCAATTTCTCCAACAACTTCGTTACGCAAGCAGGTCAGATGGAGGGCCACGGTATTCCCAACGATCTGATGCAGAACTTCGACCCCATCGCCATCATCGTTTTCCTTCCGCTCGTTGACCAGCTTCTGATGCCCGCACTCCGCAAGGCCAGGATCCCGTTCCCACCCATCAATCGTATTGTAGCCGGTTTCTGGATCGCTTCCTTCGCCATGGTGTATGCTGCCGTTATCCAACACTTCATCTACCAAGCCGGGCCCTGCTACGAGCACCCGCTGTGCGACGCATCCATGGTCAACGGCGTTGCTCAAGGCAACAAGATCCACATCGCCGCGCAAACTGGTGCATACATGTTGATCGGTCTCTCCGAGATTTTCGCCTCCGTCACTGGTCTCGAATACGCATACACCAAGGCGCCACCCAGCATGAAGTCCTTTGTGCAGTCCATGTACCTGCTCACCAACGCTTTTGGCTCTGCGATTTCCGAGGCGCTGAACCCCGTGCTGTATGATCCTGCGATCCAGTGGATGTTTGTGGGCTTGGCTGTTGCGTCGTTCATCGCGGGGTGCTTGATCTGGATCATGTTCCACCATTTGAACGCGACTGAAGATTCGATGAATGCGCTTGATCAGGATTATGATAAGGATCCGACTATGAGGAGGAGCAGTATCAAGGATGATCGCACGGCTGGTCTGCACAATGATGAGAAGGCGTAGAGCGCTTTGTGTGGACTGCAGAACAGAGTGCGGCGATATGTGCACTTGACGTGAACAAGAATAAGAACGCCCAATGAACGAATCGTCTTCAAAATCACACGATCTCCATGCTCTTGAGTTCAAATGTTGAGTGTCTTGACATGGCGCCAAGGCACTTACTTCGTAGTCGTGACCCCTGTTGATCCGCACCATCCATGAAGGCACAGCCAACGTCATTTCTCCTTTCTTGTTCAACATAAATATATTAGGTGCGTGCGACAAGAGCATCTTAAGTACACGCCATCCTTTGATTTCTGTGACTTTCTGGTACCAACTTGACTGCTCAAATCCACTGATCGTTTGGTCGCCTTCCCAATTCGTGTTCTTCGCCGATTTTGGCTGTCACATTCGACAAACTAGCTCTCGTATTCACCGCGCGTCGACGTCCCTTCTCGTGTTCTGCAACCAACGAGATTTCCTTTTTCAACTCTTGCAATCCATCCTTCTCGAAGCTAAACAAGCTGGACTAAGCCACATCCGTGCAGAACGACTATTGTTTGTTAAACGGACACAAGACCTCTCGCATTACTTTCGCACAACGGAGTACAACAAAACACCACCAAGGCACATCGAAAATACCGTTTCCCACAGCTCGCATAATTTCGATCAAGCCATCATCCAAAATGTCCCAATCAACACCCACACCAACCGCCTCCCTCGCCCTCATAACAACCTTCTCAACATCACACTCCTCCACCACTTTCACCCGCCCCACCGCCATCCCATCCATGGTGCCCTTCGGCCCCGCCCTCTCCTGCAGCTCTCAATCCGCACCCGCCAACAACCTTCAAGGCACCGAAGCAGCATGCGCCATCTCCAACGCGCGTGAGACCAACGATCACGCCTTCTGGGACCTGTATGCGTGCTGCAAGGGCGCGGATATTACTGCGAGTGGGATGCCGCAGCCGTGTGTGGCACAGTGCGTGGCGAGTGGGCAGACGTGGCGGGAGCTGGGCGAGTGTTTGGGTAAAAGGGTGGATGTGGTGGTGTGTAAGGCGAGAGATGGGGAGGGTGGGGCTGCGAGTGGGAGTGTGTCTTCGACTGCGAGTGCAAGTGCGAGTGTGAATGGTAGCGGTGCTGAAGCTTCGAGTTCGACTGGGGCGGCGAGCGTGACTGGTGTTACTCATGTGGGTGGCTCGAAGGCTGCTGCGGTGCTGTTTGGGACTTTGGCGGTTGTGTCGTTTGCGGGCATGTTGTTGTAGTAAGAGAATGAGGTTCGGAGAAAAGGACGAGACGGCGACAAGACGTGTTGGCCTGACTATTGAGTTTTGATGAGTGGCCGTGAGTATCCTCAAAGATTTTACTGTTACCTTACTGTCTACTCTTGTCACGTCTCGAACATTTCTACCTCCACACAATTTTGCATCACGAGTGAGCTTACACGACATCCTCGAACAAGCATTTGAACAGCGTAGCGCCTGCTGGAAACACGTAACGCAGCTTTGTGGAAACGAGTCGCAAAGACGTCTAGGAAGATACGTCAGCGAATAGACCTGACAGACACCGTCCGCGCATTTCTCGACAACGAAGAAATCGAGAACGAACTCCCGCGAGGCTACTCCGGCCGCGTCACTGACGCATACAAAGCAATGCTGGCGCAGCGTGACGATGGTACAGAGCTTGCAGCTGAATATCATGCCGCTTTCTATACTCGTCGCCTCACTCTGAAGCGCCTCCGAAAGCGCCCCGAACAGTCTGTCTTGGAGGCGATCGCGACCGAGATGAAGTAGCTGCTTCAGGATACTAAGAAGGCTTCGACTGGTAGTCTTCACACTACTAGAAAAGGTGGTGCACCGCGCAAACTGTACAAGGAATCTCAGGCCACAGACAAGGACCTTAAGAGTTACACCGCATCGCAGATCCAAGAGGTTAAGTCGCTACGTCACGTAGAAGATGACGATGAGGAGCAGGCTGAGGCAGAAGATGCCGACGTTGACACTGCTGCTCTCGACGAGGCTGAGGAACGCAGTGCTGAGAATCTGCGTCGTGGATCAGCTGAGTGAGATGCCGGAGGTGAAGATACTGAGGTGCGGGTCGCGGTCCTTAGCGACGACGAGGAAAAGGTAACCACGGACGAAGAGCGCCTCGCGTTCCTTCGTGCTTTCATCGCCAAGGTACGACAAATTTGTTTCTTACATCTCCTATACATGTACTTACTAGCTCTAGAAATCCAAGGCGTCTGCCAACCTCCTATGCTGGCTCTGTGTACAGGATCCAACCTGTACCAAGAAGCAGAAGACAAAGCGATGGCAGCGGTCTCTGCTGGATCGTCATCTCAAGGGCAACGCGCACTCTAGGCGTGAGCAGCTGAGGTCCGGCTTCAACACTTACAAGAAGGAGAGCGGCCTCGAGAAGCTCCCGTGCACGCTGTGTGAGGGTGAGTCTGAGAAGAAGCTTGAGTACAGCAGCTCGGGCAGTTTGGCTTAAGCACATCAACAAGCGTCACCCATACCCTCAACACCACAAAGACCGTCAATTACTATGTTCATTCCGTCGATAACTCTGCGGGGTGAGAATCTGTCGCGGTTCTAGAGGATCTCCTTCTCCCTTGTACCACGTAGCACTGTTTCATGGCTCCACTGCTGTACTACCTAGTACCCGCCACCTCTGGTTTCCCACATATATTGTTCATAGCCATACACAATAGAACTTCAGTTCAATCCTTCAATTCTTCCTGCATATGCGCTGTTTTCACACCGCGACAGAATCACCTCTAGTCAGACCAGTGATAAGCCGGCGAATCGATTGCTAGAGATCAACACAGTGAGATTTGAAGGATGAAGCGTGAAGTGCGCAACAGGCTTTGGTGGTAAAATATTGCTCAAGATGTCGCGCTGCTCCTCAAGATCTGAAAACTTCTATAGCGAGAGGTACTTCAAAGCAGGAAAGGTTCTTCACATTATCTTACCTAGGGAGGCGCAGAGTAGCCGCGAAAGCGTTCTGCTTCAGTTTTTACGTTACAACAATCTCTGTAGCTCTAGAAAGAGACCCTTCCTTCGCCTGGATGTCTGCTCCGATGCTACCTGGATTATTACTTCGCTTTGTTGTGCCTGCAAGAGAAGCGGCTTCAGTTCTGCGACCTGTTGTGAGATTAGTGAGCTCTTGTGCCCTAGTGGTTTGTAAATTAGTATCTGTTTGTATCATGCACGCTGTAGTCTGCCGCTTTTGAGCGGGCTCGAGAGTGACAGTACGGGCGTGAAAAGTCACTTGGTTCTACCTTTGGAACTCTGTGCTATCTACCCTCTGGTCTAGTGATGTCTTGTGCGCGCTGATGCTCTTTGAGATGTCTTTTCACATGACTTGGGAATTAAATGTAACTGTGACGGGAGGGTGAGTGGCATTTCATGCCAAAGCAAGACGGTATCGAGTTTGTCCTGCCACAATTTCGGCCCGGTACACCTCAAAAATTCCGAGGATAAAATGCAGAGGCAAGCAGAGCGATTGAAAAGTGAGGAGTGTCGGTAGGTGGTGAGGTTGGTGGCGCGGGGTCACGCAAAAAGGAGTCGGAACCAAGAGAAGCCTTTTGGCCACTTTGACACATCCACGAATTGATACGATACTTCACCCACACTAACTTAGTTAAAAGGCAAAAAACAGAGCTACAAGAGCTAACAATGGACCGGCAGGTGATCGAAACCTGGACCTCCCGCAATCGGATCTTGTGAAGATGCAAAGCGGGCGCTCTACCACTGAGCCACAGGCCCGTTAATGGACATTTGGACTTTTAATAAGAATATATCCCCACAAATTGAGAGCTGGATATTGATCGTCAACCTGTCCACGCTACAAATCTTATCGGCCAGTGTTTTCTTCTGCTAGTGAAAAATCGGTAATTTATCTGGGGCGCATCCAAGGGACGCGTGGAGCCATTCACAGCCACACTTGGCCCATGCTCAGGTACAACGTCAGCTCCAGGAACACTGACTTCGCGCATGTATCACAACTAATCGAAGGACACCTCATAACCGCTATTCCCACCACCATTCGCCTGCGATTTTTCAACTCTTCTCGTATCCGGAACTCCACGCGATCGCTATATCCTGTTTGAAAGAAACGCGCGTCCGTCGCTCGGCAACTCGGCGTGGAGCTCTAGCTGTCAACACTATCGCAAACAATCGCGACCACCACGAAACCAGCGCAATGGGGTCATTAGGGACATACTTCCTAGACGCGGTCTACTCATTTACGAATTGCATGGTCTGCTTTCCTAGCTCGCCGCAACTCAAGATAAACAGCCGAAGCTTCAAGATACTGCGATTACTGGGCGAAGTATGCTCCCTTGTTATGTAACCCTCCGAGGCGTATGCTAACGACAAGAATAGGGCGGCTTCTCATATGTATATCTCGTCCAAGACAATTCGAACCAACAATTACTCGCCCTCAAGAAGATACGATGTCCTTTCGGCCAGGAAAGCGTGAGCCTCGCGCTCAAGGAAGTCGAAGCGTACACCCTCTTCTCACCACACCCGAACATCATCCACTCGATAGACTATTCAGTTGAAACCGACAAGTCAGACGCCTCAGCGAAAACCGTATACATCCTCCTTCCGTACTACCGTCGCGGAAACCTCCAAGACATGATCAACGCGAACCTGGTCAACCATACAAAGTTCCCAGAACTGAGACTGATGGTGCTGTTCTTGGGCGTGTGCAAAGCACTCAAGGCGATGCATCAATACAAGATCAAGGGTGGACCAGGTGGAGCGCGAAGCGAAGGCAAGGCCAAGAAGGTCCGGAGAGACGCTGCGCGGGCGGACGCACAAGCCGCAGAGAGCATGGAAATGCGGCCGAATCGGAAACACCACGAGCAGGAAGATGACGACGAGCAGGAGGCAGAAGGACTGCTAGAAGGGACAGAAGTCACAAGCGCACATGAAGGCATTGCGCCAGGCGGAGAGCGGGCGTATGCGCATCGCGACATCAAACCTGGTACGGCTCCCATGGACTGGAGACATATAGTGAACCACGTGCTAATACCTCACAGGCAACATAATGATCGATGATGACGGCAAATCGCCCATTCTCATGGATCTCGGCTCTCTCGCACCCTCCCCGACGCCCATAACATCGCGCTCTCTCGCTCTACAAGTCCAAGATACCGCCGCCGAACACTCCACAATGCCGTACCGCGCGCCCGAACTCTTCGACGTTAAGACCGGTAGCGTAATCGACACCAAAGTCGACATCTGGTCACTCGGCTGCACACTATACGCCTGTCTCGTTGGCAAGAGCCCCTTTGAGTTCAGAAGTGATGAGACGGGCGGAAGTCTAAGCATATGTGTGTTGGGTGGTGACTGGAGGTTTCCGGATGAAGGGCCACAGAGAGGCAAAGCGAAGCAAACGGAGGAGGTGATAAGTGAGGGTGTGAAAGACGTGGTGAGGAAGTGTTTGCTGTTGGAGCCGAGTGAGAGGCCGGATGTAGATGAGTTGATTGTGATTGTGGAAGAATTGTTGCAGAGTCTACCAGAGGATGGGTCAGAGGACTAGGAGACTGAGGAAGAGATGGAGAACATGAAGGTTCTCAGGCACTATTGCACGACGTTTCAATGCATGATGTGGCTGCGTGGAGGCAGTCAGTGAAGTTTTCAGGTTTTTCATCCAGTTCTCTATGGGAAGCAAGTCCTGACATTGTCCCTGGAAACGAATATACCCAATTTCAGCACACCTTCCTGCAACCATTCCCCATTACTCCTCATCCCCTGCACCTTCCTCGTTCTCTCCGTTCTCGTCGTCCTCAATTTGCTCCACCACCTTGTCCACCACGGTGAGCGAGAAGGTCTCCAGCTCATCGACCAGCTCCCTGATATTTTCTCCAACCGCTTCCCACTCACCCTTGATCATAGCCCTATAGTCCGTCTTCATCCGGTCTCGGATAGGCTCATTGTTGGCGGTGTCTGCCTGCAGAGCTCGGGTCGTCTCGGCTTTCCAGTTGGTGTACTCGGGGTCCTTTTGTTGAAGCTTGTCGCGGAGGTTGTTGATCGACAATTTCATGGCATCGAGTTTGCTCAGGAATTCATCTAGTTCGACGTTGGCCGGGTCGGTCGGATCGGGAGTCAGTGGTGAGCCGAGGATTGGGAATGGGTAGATGGTTTCACGGGGGCCGCTGTTGTGACCGTTCTCGCCGCTGGTGTGGCCGCTTCCGCTTCTATTGGATCAAAATTGACTGATACGAAGGTGAGCGAGTTTCGAATTTTTGAGGAGAGGTATCTATGTGGTAGGCTTGCGAGTTTGCTATACCGATTCCCTTTTCGCAATTGCCAATCACATGAGGAAAGAATTGATTGGCAACAAACATGAAATGGATTGGCAAAGCGGGCACCGACTGCGACAATTGATTGGTATCATTCGTGTTGTGAATTGACGAGACGCTCGTGACAAGCTCGATACGATGATGTTGTCAAAAAGAACAAACTCTTAACTACATGGACGAGGTCGGCATAATGATATTGGGGCCGGCGAAACAAACATCTGCTCTATTGAAATGGAGGCTCAAAGTGCAAATAGTCAATCAATTGACGAACTCATCGCGAAGCGCAAGGTACTCACCTTCGACTTTCTTTTCGTTACTCCTCCATCCTCACCACCACCTCATCCGCCTTCTCAGCGAAATCCTCCAAAGCCTTTCCTATAGCCCTACTCTTACTTGCCACTTCCTTTCACTCATCCTTCAGTATAGCTGTGTACATCCTGACCAATTTTTCCACCCTTTGCTGGTAATCCATGACATGATTATACTGGTCTAGGCTTCCGTCTGCGTTCTTGAACCAAGTCTCGTAATCTCCGCACCTCTGCTGAAGCTTGCTGCGGATGGAACTAATGGAACTCGGGAAGAGATCGAGACGAGCTAGAAGCTCGCGTAGATAGGTGTTGATGAGGTCATTCATTTCGCGGGTATGATAAGCACCGAGTATTGGGACTGGGAAGGCGATGGTGCTTGGAGTGTCGTCCATGCTTTGTGGGGGTCGTTTCTGGTGCGAACGGGAGCCTTGGAAGTGTATCATGATCTGCTAGTAAGCATCGTTATATGAGGGTAGAGGCTTGCTAGACGTCACGCGTCAAGCGCATCTAGCCGTGTTGACGTCTAACGATACTGTACATTTTCAGGCACGAGCGAAACGGCGTGATCAAGGGACGTTGGTCGTAGCAGTTAGCTCGAGTAGGATATGATCAAGGCCAAGGACGTCCTGGAGAACAGATGTCACAGTTGAAACAGACACGCGGACGCATTCACTGATCAATCTGTGCTTGTCGTGACATTCTTTGATATTTTGTAACCACCACAGCTACCAACACTCACCTGAGGCTCTTTCAAGCAGTATACCTAACACCGTCCAGCCCTCACATGTCCAAATCCTTTGGCCTCATCTCCTCCACCACACTCTCCGCACCCTGGATAAACTTATCCAGCTCCTTGATCAGCACCTTGCTCTCTTCGATCGCCACCTTCAAATTACCTCTCAACTTCTTCGCATACTTCTCCTTCATGTGCTTGTCAATCCCAGGCATACCGAGATTCGATAACTGCTCACGCTTCTCAAACTCCCATCTCTTGTACGCCGCGTTGTCTTGCCGCAGTGTCTGGTGCAGGCTCCTGATCATGTTCGCATTGTCAAATTCGCGTTGCCAGAGTGCCTCTAAGAACAGGTTGACCGGATCAGAGGGTTGTCGTTGTAGGACTTCTTGTAGGTTGGGTGTGGGAGCTTGATGGGCGTGCTCATTGGCACAATCAGGATAAGGAGGACGAGACCCGTGGTCGATTGACATGTTGTCAGTACAGCCATAAAAGTTTGTTGCTCTGCTTGTGTCAAGCAGCCTGACATGCGCCCAAATCTTGCGTGTCCCTACATTGAATCCGTCCTTCGCAAACCCACCTGATCTTATGACCGGAGACCTTGTCCTGTTCTTCGAACATCTCTTCAGATACTCGAATTTCACCGTCCAACTCATGTATTCTTTTATGAACCAGAGAGGTGCTGCTCCGCACGAGGAAGATGGGTGTTGACCAACCCAGCCAGCTCTGTGGCATCCGCAGCCCTCCTCGCACCTGAAAAAATGGAGGAGCTTCAGGGATCGTATGAAGTCGGAGGGCACAGAAGGTAAATTTTCTCGAAGCATCAGATGTGAGTAAGAAATGGAACTTGTTGTATTTGATAAGCGAATCTTGTGTTTCGTGGAGTATCTGCGAGCACGTCATACGGGAATCGACCTCCCGTTGTGTATAAAGGTCATGCCTATGCTGTAAGTTATGAGTAACCTGGCAAAACGGAAGGTTAGATTTGGACGCTCGCTAAAGAAGTGCGATTGAATGATATCACGCATCTCTCGGGGTAGATTCAGGAGCGGAAAAGCCATGTTTGGTGCCGGCAGGATGCGCTGGCGCAGTTAAGTGAATTGATGTTACAAACGGTGTTGATGCACACAGGATGAGGCTGACAAGTGGTGGAGCCTTCACGTGTAAAATGAGCGCCAAGACCATGACGTGCAGAGCGACCCTGGCTGGCTGCGAACACCAAGCAGCAGCGTCCGAGCGAGCCGGGAATGCCGCTCGCTGAAGTTTGATATGCCCCGAGGCCCCAAGCGCAAATGCGCGGTCTTTTCAATCCCACTTTCTAGAGACGGCGAATGGGCCTCTGATCTTGATTGATTCCCCGCACGTCACTCAACGTTCTGCACGCCCATGCACATGGCCCAGCGGCCCAGACACGAAGCCTGTATAAATTAATCGAGAGCCCCTGGCACCATGTCTCTCCCACCACCCGTCACCCAACCCACTATGCCGCCGAGTAAAGGTACGGATAGCCCAGCGCGCCATCACCTCTAGAATACATGGCTAATCGCGGGACACTGCAGAAACTGCGAAGCATGAATGCATATCGGAGGATGCGCTGCAGCACCTGAAGACGTACAAATATTCGAGCGTCGACAAATCGTACATTTCGCGGTACATCCTCAAGCACTACGTACGAACCACTGCGCATGCGCGACTGCAACACCCGCTGACAAAAGCGCAGTGGAATGGCTTCGTTGAGCTGCTGCCCATGTGGCTCGCGCCCAATCTTGTCACATTATTAGGCTTCTTCTTTATTCTCGGAAATGTCATATTACTCGAGCTGTACATACCAGACTTGGTTGGACCAGTGAGTCGACGTGGAGACACCCACAACACGCAAGAGCTTACTATAATCGTAGGCACCATCATGGGTATACTACAGCTTCGCATTCGGCATGTGGATGTGAGAGCTGTCAGTTGTGCATCTGTGACACGGCACTAACAGCGACCCTGCAGGTATTCGACCATGGACAATGTCGACGGAAAGCAAGCACGTCGCACCGGAACATCGAGCCCGCTCGGAGAGCTCTTCGAGTACGTGATGACACGCCCAATGCGCCACCACACGAGACTGATATAACACAGCCATGGCATTGACTCGCTCAACTGCACTTTGGCCAGCCTGCTCGAGACAGCTGCTGTCGGCTACGGTTCTACCAAAATTGGCGCCTTCACTGCGCTAATTCCAGTCCTGCCCATGTTCTTCTCGACCTGGGAGACATACCACACGCATACTCTGTACCTCGGCTACTTCAATGGGCCTACAGGTAGGATAGCACCTTTGAGCACTAACAACATTTGCTAACCACCCGCAGAGGGCCTGATTCTCGCCTGCCTCTTCATCTGCGCGTCCGGCTACTTCGGCCCTGAGATCTGGTCAACACCCCTCGCACACTACTTCCCGTCCTACAAGGCAGAAATTGGCGAGATCACACTGAAGGAGCTGTGGATACCCATTATCCTCTTCACCTTCTTCGTTGCACATCTGCCAGCATGCATCTACAACGTTGTCAAGGCACGACGTGCCAGGAAGCAGCCTGTGCTGCCCCTGATCTATGAGTGGACGCCTCTGGTGGTGTTCGTCGCAAGCACCATGGCATGGCTCGGATCGCCGTACTCCCACCTCCTCGAAGACAACCACCTCGTCCTATACTGCCTGACCATGTCGCTGGTATTTGGCCGCATGACCACGAAGATCATCCTGGCCCATCTTACCCATCAGCCTTTCCCATACTGGACAGTTATGCTGGTGCCCATGATTGGAGGCGCATTGCTGGTCAACCACCCGTACTTCACCATCCCTGGCACATCGTTCGGACCCATATCGGCCAGCTTCGAGCTCTGGTACCTGCGCGCATACTTTGTCTTCGCTGCCGTTGTCTATGGGCGCTGGGCGCACCTAGTCATCACGAGCATATGCGACTACCTCGGCATCAACTGCCTGACCATTCCGAAGCATACCGGAGAGAAGAGCCCAAAACAAAATGGTGCTTCACATGTTGTGCACCCGGAGAAGGGTCGTGTAGACTGAATTTGACCCTAATATCACATGGTAGACGACATCGTGCACGCACTTAGACATTTCGACTTTTGCATACGAGCATTGGCGCGCATCAAGCAAGCCGCAACCTAGACATTTCTGGAAAGCAGTCATATCACTGTAATATGAGGCTATGAGGCTTCGACGACGATAACGGCAGGATACACCACCATACATACCATATTATTAATTGTAATCATTGGAAGAGTCTGATCAAGCGGTCGAGCTGTTTGATTCCCCGCACGTTTTGACTTTTTTTTTTTTTTTTTTTTTTGCCACATGGCTACATGCGTTGACGGCATGCCATTGATCGTTTGTGTGCAGCGAGACCAAACACAGAGGGGCAGCACAGCCTGTGGGAGGCCGTGCAAGTTGTGCATCTGAGCTGTGCATGAAGCAACTTAGCCCCCGCTTCATCCCATCGAAGCAAACACATCCATGCTCGGCTGCGCCCACCCGCTGACAGCACCATCCTCGGATTCCCATGCTATCTATATTTGCGAACGATTCACGCGTCTTCCTGCTGCATGCATCGTCATCGCTACCGAAGTGTGCTGTGAAACCCCGTCGGTCTTTGCATTTCTACATTCCCATGAGGCTCAACGACAAATGCTGCGACACTTTGCCATTGAGGCTGGCTGACGGCGCAAATGCATCGGGCACTTAGTCGGGGCTGAAAAGCACGGCCTAGCCATTCTTCACAGATAAAGAGTAAGATCTACCCGGCAAACATTCACGTCTCAGGCGCGCAGATTGTACTTTAACTTGGTGCGCCCCGCAGTGCTGTTCGCTGCATACAACAAACTCTCACCATGACGTGGAAAGTCTTCGACTGCGCGGAGGTTACGAATTTCACGTGCACGAAGCATACAATCGAAGCAAATCAGGACATCGCTGGCATTGGAGTACGTTTTGTCGCGCTCTGAGTTGAGGCGTGGTACTAATGTACGACAGATTGTTATCTCTTTCCTCATGACCACGTGTCTTGCCTTCCTAATTGCATTCACCGTTATTTTCCTCGACCGCTACGAAACGCTCATAAATCTCTACCGAAAACACATCTCGAAACACCATGACGAGTACATACAAAATCGCAACGTCTCATACTGGCGGTCAACGTTTTTCTGGTCGCGAGTACTTAGCAAGAACCTGCTCGCCTTCAGCGACACGCAGCTACTCACTGGCCTGGCAATACAATTCACGGGCATGTTGAAGCACTGCAGCATGAGCGTGTATCACTGGAGAATCATCACAGAACTGGCCTTCCTGACCACCATCACACATCTCCTAGCCGTCGTCGCACTGCGCAACTACTTCGTCAAGAACCGCTGGATCAACCTCCCGCGCATATTCTTCATGCTCGCAAACCTCGGTCTTTTGGGCTACACATCCTACATCGCCTACTCGTACGACCTCGCGGGCCTTGATCTCTCCGCCGACCTTGCATGTTTCTTCAAAGGCGAGCGTCCAAAAGTGCGTGCAGCGCTGCAAACGAAATGGGCAGGCCTTCTCATTGGCGCAGTGGGTGGCCACATCACGGTCATCCTGGCTATGTACTGTCTTTCTGAACCTGAGAAAAAGAGCAATAAAGAATGGTGGTACTGGATCGGCGCATCATTCCGCACATGGATCGTTGCGCCCATCTACGCTATCTACGGGCTGTGGATGGCCGGCGACGGCTTGCAAAACACACAAGCGCTCGGGAAGCCAAATGTACATATCACAGGCAGCGAGAGGCAATGGAACTTTGGTCAGTTCTTGCCGGTGTTGTTGCTTGCTCTGCCGATCTTTGCGGGATGGGAGAGCTTTTGGGAGGAGAAGGATGACGATAAGGACAATCGGTTTGGAAGGAGTAATCGGCAGACGTGGGAGAGAGGGACG
>Ga0265797_10002362_pt1 | contig 31824 bp, 21 predicted proteins | sample P2T30metagenome_FD_192433 | JGI IMG/M metagenome (GOLD analysis project Ga0265797, IMG submission 192433) | Plant litter microbial communities from East Loma Ridge, Irvine, California - P2 T30 | ecosystem: Environmental > Terrestrial > Plant litter > Unclassified | place: USA: California... | reverse complement strand
ATGATATCCCCTTGTCGGCGTTGGCTTTAGATTTGTATGACCTTTTTTATAGGTTAATTTCTAATCACTCGTTACCAAAATGACATGTCTTGTACTCACAGCCACATCCCATGCGCGCGACTGCCCTTGGCCTGACTATTCCCACAAAGGTGTCGCATTGAATGGATACGATATTTTCGGTGTCGCACCGAGATAAGATGGATTCTGCGATGGATTTGGTGCACATAGGAATGTGCGGTGTTGCACGTTGTGAGTTGCTGGCAGCTGCGATGCGCTCTTGTTACGGCAAACTCGGGTCGCCTGATGGCTGGCTCTTTTTCAGCTGAAAAACAGCCGGGCGCAACCATGACTGGGCATCTGGCCAACAAGCCACCAGTCTCTCATCGTCACCACACTACCTTTTTCAGCCATTCAGAGCCGGAGGTGGCAGAAACAGACTCCAATCGGCCTTGATCTTCCAATGAAAGTGTCTCTCACGTATCTCGATACAGCAGTGCTCTGCCCGGCGATCCCGATGCGGCTTGCGCTCATGTACGCTACATGTGGCAGCACCATTGAGAAGTCTGTATTTCATACTACACGGTCGATCTAAGATGTTTGGCATGCGTGTGTATCAGCGACATGCTCAGTCTATTCGGCGACGGCTCAGTCTGCCGCGCGCAGTCGTCGCCCATCTGCCAGCTGATATTGTCGCGCCTTCATAGTCTCGTGCCAGCTTGCCATTGTCTAGAATATAAGGTGCACACATCTGTCAAGCCTGTCTGAGCACATAGTGTCAGTATGGGGTTCGTCTTGCTGTGTAGGTATGTTCATGTGTATATTCATGTAGCAGCTGAGGGTATGCACCAGTACGAAGGAGCCCGTTTCGTCCAAGTTAAAGCACTTGAAAAAAAGTAGTCTCAAGTCATACGCTGTTCTTCTTCTGTCATATCTGCATAAACGTGTTTGAGGGGTGCAAGAGAAAGCTGGGTCGGACACTTTGCTCCCTGGCGATCAGTAGGACATGTGGACCCTTCGACGTCAGCCTTTGGTGGGGCTGAAACGTGCGCTAGCAGCATTCACATACACAGCTCACCCCGCCGTGTCGCTCGACGCCTGCACACACACACTCTCTCTCTATACCCCCATAAACTCTTCCCTGATTATTCACAAGAGCTCACGACAGCACACGCACGATGCCGCAGATCAGCGACATCTGGCTCCCATGCCTCATTCTCGTCGTGTTTTGGGCCAGGCCCACGGCAGCTTTCGGTGCCGGCAACATTGCGAGCTTGAGCGCCATTGAGGGACAGAACTGGCGCCATGGAGATATCGAGGACACGCTGCTCACCCTGCTCATTAGCAGCCAGACTGGCAAGAAGTTCAGCAAGATGGATGTCAAGCGCGTCTACTTTGGCAACTGGCTTCGCGACTACTCGCAGGCTGTCGATGTCGGCACCGTCAAGATGGTCTCTGCAGAGGCCATCCGCATCCTCCTCTGGGTGCTCGGCTTCATGAGCTTCGGCTACGGAACCAAGGAGTTCGAGGTTACGCGCGATCGCCTTGGATGCTACCGACCAGAAGAGTAAGAAATGTCCCTGCACAGACTGCACGTGAAACAAACACTGACTTGGTACACCCGCCTTTAGGCATATTGACAACCCCAAGGTTAGCACATGGCCTGCCCACTCATGACTAGAGACTGACTGTCCAGGACTATGCCGACAACCTCGACGCCCGCGACTACGACCGACGCCTACGAGGCCCCGTTGACGAGAGACGCGAGCTTAGTGTCGACGAGCGGACCGGTCTGAAAAACTACATCGCCTCAGAAGACTTGGGCATCACAACATCGGCGGGCATGGTCCGCGACCTGCTCAGGCGTTGCATTGATCTCGGTCGACGCTCAGGAGGACGTGGTCCCGACTTCTACGAAGCCTTGAGACTGCTCGGCACTGCAACCCATTGTATGGAGGACTACTCTGCCCACTCAAACTACGTCGAGCTTGCCTTGATTGAGATCGACGAAGAGAATCGTGACATATTCCCTCACGTGGGCAGAAACGCCCTGTTTGATGTCCGCGCCGCCGGAAAGCAGGTATACCCCATAATAACAGGTACATTCGGTGGTGTCGACTTTTTGCACTCAGTGTGCGGAGAGATTACCGACAAGGCCACACAATCCGAGCTGCAGGAACTCGAAGGCGCAATTGCCAATGCTGAAAGGAGCGAGAACAAGAGCAAAATTCAGGAGCTTCTCGCCAAGCTTCCAGACGGCATCTTTGGCGGCAAAGACGAATCTGGCAAGGCTGACGAGCTCGCCGACAACGCCAACGCTGCTGCCATGGGAAACATCCAGATTACTCCCAAGGAACCTGAAGCCTTTACAGAGCAGATTGGCGAGCTGGTCAAGCAAATTTATCCCATTATGGAGTTCCACGATGAGATCATGCAATCCATCGCTGAGTTTATCGAGAAGATTCCGATCCTACCAGACCTGATCGAGGAGATTCAAAGCCAAGTTACCGTCTTTGTTTTCAGTCTCCTTGCGCCTTATATCTTGCCTATTCTTAGCCAGGTCAAGGCTGAGCTTGAGACTGGATCCAGCGAGGTTATTGCAAGCTCCCGCGAGAAGCAGCACATTGTCTTTAACGACGACTACTCAACCGATCCAACTCACAGCATGCTCTCCAAGGACCACTTTTCCAACGTGCTCAACGAGCCTGCCGGTCGAGTAGCGTCTGCCGTACTGAGCTGGGCTGTTCCCCAAGTCGTTCAGTGCTGGGACGGTGAGGCTGATCCCGAGGAAACCATTGATCGCATCATCAAGGGTGTCTTCCACCATCCTGCCGTTGCTATGGCAGAGAAGAGACATGGCGGAGGAAGGGATCGCGGAGCTACACAATGCCATCAAATCATGCTCGACACTGTCGGAAAATGGTGGGATTCCAAAGATAGCAGAGCCAAGCGTGAGTTCCGTGACCAACTCAGTCGCGACGGTGTACAAAACCTTCGCAACCACAAGGAGAACGTACACGACAAGGGCCACGGCTGCGGCAAACCTCTGGGTATGGCGAATAACTTCGGTTCTTCCGGCGGACAGGGTGGTGTTAACCCACAGATTCAGCAAGCCACTGATCATGTTGGCAAGCTTGCTGGTGAAGCTGTAGGTGGCGGCGCCCTGGGCGGTCTTGTCGGTGGTCTAGTCGGCGGCATTGGTGGCTCTCTGCTTGGTGACGCTTTTGGAGGGAACGAAAAGAAGGGCCGCAAGGAAGAGCATTACGGCCAAGATGGTTCCTACACTCAATCATACTCCGAAACTGGTCATCACCAGGCATCTTCGTATGGTGATAGCGATCGCTACGGTCGCGCTGAGTATGAGCAGACACAATACCCAAGCGGTGGACGTCGCGAAGAGTACTCCCGTCAGGAGCGTGATGAGCGTGGCGGGTCCTACAGCTACGAGCAGAGCGTTGAGACTACCGGCTACAGTGGTTCCAGTGGATATGAGCGTCGGGAGGAGCGGCGTGTACAGCACGGCAGTGAATGGCGCTCCGAGGAGACGCGCGAAGGCTTCGACCGCTCAGGGGAGTACTACTCTGAGGAGAAAGAGTAAGTCACACATTTGTACTATCGTGGTTGTAGGCTAACAAATGTTCAGACGACGTGGTAAGTCCAAGAAACACTCCGACGACGACGATTCGAACGATTCGGGCGGCGAAGATTCGTACGAGAAGCGAATGAAGAAGGAACGCAAGAAGCGTGAAAAGGAGGAGAAAAAGCGCAATAAATACCGGAAGCACGGCAGCGGTGACGAAGACTCGGATGCTGACAAACGCCGCTCAGGATCGGGTGAATACAGACGTCGCTCTCGCTCCCGCGAGCAAGAGCACCGTCGCAAGAAGAGTAGCAGCCGCTCACCCAAGCGTCATTCTGGAGGCCACTCGGGAGGCTATGGCCAGGAGCAGAGCTAAGGCCAGGAGCAGAGCTACGGTCGTCGTCAGGAGGAACCCAGCTATGGCCGTGAACAACCATCCAGGTACGAACGTCAAGAATACGGCGGTGAAACTGGAGGCTACGGCCGTCAGCAGCCGCAGTATGGTGCTGACTCATACAGTACTGGTGGATACGGCCGTCAAGAGGAGTCCGGATATGGCCGCCGCCAGGAATCATCTCGTTACGGTGCTGACCCTTACAGCTCCGGTGGATATGGTCGTTCAGAAGGTCAGGAATACGGTGGTGAACGATCCGATCAGGCTTATGGCGCCTCTGGTGTCCCTGGAGGCTTTGGCGAAGAGCCTCAAGGCTACGGTCGTCGCCGTGATGACGAAGATGAATATGGCCAGAGGAGACAAGAATATGGCTCTGGCGGCTATGGTGGCTCTGGAGGATACGGTGAGGAGGGGTATGGAAGACGGTACTAGATATGACGTCTTCTTCGCGGGGTCTAAAGTGGCGCTTAGCGTTGCTTTGTGGGCTTGGAGTACCAAGATGACTGTGCTGCAGTACCTACATGAGCAGCCTAAACGAGTTAGCATATCCTACGCTGATTCGCGAATGTCATTCTGACCTTATGGACCCTTGATGTATTCGTCGTGATTTACCGCCTTGTGTGGGTACAGGTTCCGCTGGCTTCATCTCATACCTTTCTCATCTCTTTTTGTCTAACCTCTCATCAATTTACTTCTCAGTCAGATGACCGATACGACAAAGAGGAGAGTGCTTAACGGCCATCGTTCTAGTACGCGAATACACAAGCAGATTTCGATAGCAAGAAACGAAGGAGCAGATTCCTTAATTGTACAATTTATTATCATGCAGTCTGAAAACTAAGCATCTCTAGATCTTACAGTCTTACACCAGGTTGAAATCCCTTGCTGAAGGGATAGTCAATATATCCTTGAAGGCTCTCTGGTGTGTAGAATGTACTTCGATCATATTTGTTCAATTCCAGACCATTCCTTAGTCTGTATGGTAAGTCTGGATTGGACACAAAGTGCCGTCCGAAGACGAAGACGACGTCTGATGCACCATACTTCTCATCAGCGGCTTCAAACACGTTGTCTGGAGTATAGCCACCAGCTATCAAAACAGGTGTTACATTATCCCAGATATTAAGCAGGAAATCGATGCTCTGAGTGGACTCGCAATCGACGTTATTGTCCACCCGGGACTCGATTATATGTAGATAGCCGATTTGTAGTTCCTTGAGTTGCGCGGCAAGGTGGGAAAATGTGGGAATAGGGTCGGACATGAGCATGCCTTGGAAAGAACTCCATGGACTCAAGCGGAATCCCACGCGATCTGATCCAATAGCGGTTGCGACAGCCTTTGCAACCTCGATGCCGAATTTACTGCGATTCTCTACGCTTCCGCCCCAAGTATCGTGCCGCTGGTTGCATGTGTCTTGCAAAAACTGATCGACTAGGTATCCGTTCGCGCCGTGTATCTCTATGCCATCAAATCCAGCAGCGATAGCGTTCTTTGCTGCTTGCGCAAAGTCCGCAACACAACCCCAAATTTCATCTTCAGTCATTGCGCGCGGTACCGTAGTTGAACCACCTTTAGGTGCAAACCCCTCCCCAGGCATCGGTATGGCACTTGAGCTCAACAACTCATACCCGCCTGCTCTGAGCTGCTCGGCGTCCGCTGCTCGGCCTGGAGCAACCAATTGGCATACAATACTACAGCCACGCTCATGAACTGCGTTGGTGATGTCTCTCCATCCTGTGATGTGAGCTTCATTCCAAAGCGCAGGGCCGTGTGGTACTCCACCATGCGCCGGAGAGATTTGGGTCGCTTCAGCGATGATAAGGGTCCCGGGTACAGCAGCTCGCTGGGCATAATACTCCACAGCCATAGGGAGCTGGACGTGATCTTTATCCGCGCGTAGACGCGTCAATGGCGCCATGGCGACCCTGTGTTGTAGGTCGACGCGTCCTATTCGGATAGGCGCAAATAGTTTTGAGTGAACCATGATAGACTCGGAGCTGAAGAAATGGAGTGCCTGAAAGAGGTCGTAGACAGGATGTCGACAAGGGAAGAGAGTAGTAAAGTCAATGAAGAATAGGAAAATGGATCATAAGAAAAGTTTTCAGTCATAGCAGATGTTGTGGACACCGTCATGACGAATATTTTGGCAGCTGAGCTAAGCCGTTGTAAAAAAAAATCTTTCTTGTTGCTTGTTAATCAAACCTGACCTACGCTCTGAATTGTTAAATGATGTTGGCTCAAACGTTCTTGATTTTGCCAACAGCCAGATGCACAATATTGCAAAAGGGCATGCGTCGATTAGAATGGCAAACGAGAGAAAAGCCGAGCAGGAGCTAGTTGAACTGATTAGGTAGGTTGGAGCTTTGGGGTAAGTTGAGTTGGAGCTAACCGATTTAGAACAAGCCGAGTTGGAGCTTGCTACCTAGGCATGTAGCCGAGTTGGAGTAGGCTGTTTTGAAGCATGCTACACAACAACTTTGTAGCCGAAGAACTCGTATACAAGGTGAAATGCTGTCGTCAGATATACGCTGGTGCCATGGAAAATACCGCTTGTGTCACGGAAGTCCTCTCAAAACGGGTATCTTCACGAAATTGAGATATGATGACTGAATGCGCTAGCTTCCAAGAGTATTTAAAACCAGTATGGCCTTACGATTCGTTGAACGATAATATGGAAACTAAACGGATGCCCGTGAAAAGAATTCTTGTGAGAGTAATATGTCGAGTAGGTCGACGAGACCATTGTGTTCTTTACGCGGTCACGCGATGATTGATACGTCATGGATTCGACCACCTAGGTGACATCACGACTTCCGTAAGTACACATGTACTTAAAGTTCTGGAAGTAGTTATTACAGTGTGAAAGTGTCACTACTTTCCAATAAATTCATACTCAATCTCGAAAGCCATGTCGTCGCCTTTAACGATAGTTGTCACCGGCTCAAATCGTGGGATCGGACAAGGCATCGTCCATCTCCTCGCCAGCACACAGCACCCACAACCCCTACATATCTACGCCACTTCTCGTGGTGGCGTAGATCTGAAAGCCCAAGTTCAACCTCCAAACGAAATCAAATATGCAAAATTGGACGTCTCAGACAAATCATCCATAACGTCCTTTCTCAAATTAGCGCTTCACAACAACGGCAAAATCGATGTCTTGATTAACAATGCCGGGATAAACAACAACAGCAACGAGACACCAGAATCTGCAGAGCAAACAGTCAACGTCAACTACCATGGTACCAAGCAAGTGTGCCAGCTATTCCTCGAACAAGGCAAGATGAAGAGCACACCAGGTGCGCGCATCGTGAACGTGTCCAGTACGGCCTCTGTCCTGTCAAACTACCCGCCAGCAACACAGTCTCGCTTTCATTCCGTAACTTCCATCCCAGATATCGATACACTTGCACAAGAGTACATCAGATCTGTTCAATCCCAGAATCAGGAATCTGCTGGCTTCGGCGCACCACCAAAATCTTACCAAGTCAGCAAAGCGCTTATGAATGCTCTAACGGTGGTTCTTGCTAAGGAAAACGAGAATGTGGCGATTAATTGCTGCTGCCCGGGATGGGTGGATAGTGATATGGGCAATCAGATTGGAAGGCCACCTAAAACTTTGGAGGAGGGTGCAAGGATACCGGTACGGTTAGGTATAGGACAGTTGGGTCATAAAGGGAATTTAGATGGTGGGTTGGGGGAGGAGACAGAGCGAGTTAGTGGTCGGTATTTTGGGAACGATGGGGTTACGGATCGGGGATGGGGAAAGACGAGGGATTGGTAGGATCGTGGGAAGGGAAAGACGTGAATCTCAGGTTGTCTGGAAAAATCGAGCATCAAAATAAGCAGACCACTTCCACGTTTACTACTCTCCATCTTCCATCAATCCAAGAACCACTTCGGGACCTCAGGCCCCCACACGGCTAGCGATTCGTCTCCCGCTTCACCCCATCCTACTGGCGTCTCTTCATTTACCAAATCACCATCGGCGTAATGCTCAATCATATTCCCTGTCGTATCCCACCAATAGTCGAACAATTGACTACCCAGTATATGTCGTCCCACACCCCACACGCTCGTGTACCCTTTTTGCGCCAACCACTCGTGCCCCAGATTCTGCGTATCAAAGTCGTGGACTTCGAAGCTGCAGTGATGAACGTGAGATGTAGGGTTTGTGCTGAGAAAGATTGTGTGGTGGTCTGTGTAGGAAGGACCGATGTCGATGTGGGCGAAGATTGCTACGTCTTTCTGTTGGCCTTCGGGGGTATTGATATATAGGAAATCTGTAGGTACAATGTTGAAAGTGCGTGTATACCATTGCATTTCCGCTTGGAAGTTTTGTACACAAAGACCATAGTGGCCTAGTTTGTGCACTGCGGCCGGCCCCGGTTTAAAGCGCTGGAACCGTGCGACTCGTGGCTTCTCATTTTCGTAATTCGTCGTCAGGACTTCCGGAAAGGGACCGGGTTGTTTTTTAGTTTGGCCGTGAATGAGGTTGATGGGAAAGCCTTCTGGGTCATGTAATGTGATCATGTGGCCACCTCCTGGCGCATCGATCAATTCCTCAATGGATCCTGCCCCTGGGACTCTGGAAGCCTTTTCTAGCTCTGCGTAGCTTTCCACTTCAAAACATCCGCCTAAGAACCTCTTCTCTCCCTGTTCAACGTAGTATACGTATTGGTCTTCGCCGTATCCTTTGAACCATTTCTTGCCTTGTGTTTTGTGGGCTACATTCATACCAAAATCACGCAGGAAAGTGGTTATTTCATCAAGATTGGGATGTTGGTAACGCATATGCACAAGTTTGGTGAGTTTTATCTGCGCTTCGCGGTCGATGTTTTGTTCTTGCTGCCATTGTCGGAGTGGTTTGCAAGGCTTGGGTATGGCAACTGATTGGTGGACGGAAGAACCGCGGTTTGGTGAAGTTTCCCGGCTAGGGTTCTGAGACAGTCGTTAGTAAAGTCCTGATAATCCGGTTCTTCCCGCAGTAAAAAGGTGTATTTTTATGGGCAATCTGATGTTCTTAAATATACCAGAGAGCAATCACAAAGGCGAATGTGGGGCCGATGCATGTACATACTGCAGGTGTGACTTTGTCGTTGAACTGGTCAAAAGCCATATCGCATAGAGCTTGAAGTTTGGTTTATTGAATGTATTCACAGTGCAAAAAGCGCAAAAAGCAGATCAGTTCCTTGTTGTTATCACAGCCGGATGGAAGCGTATATAACGGATGTGGGGTAGGACATGGAACTCATGCCGATGTGGGGTCCCGGCATGTTCGTAAGGCTGAAGGCAATCCATCAGCGCCACTGGTTCGCATTCTCGGTCAGTAGTGGCTGAGCGCTCATGTGGAGAGAATCAAGATGACGCAACGTGGGTATGATACGGGTGTAATAATATTCCCGAGATGCCAATCCGAGTTGTTCAGTCGCCATCTCAAAGCTCCATCACTTCGGATTCTTTCGCAGCACTCTTGGCCTCTTCTACAAGCTTGTTCAGCCAGGTACCCAGTCTGAGCGCGGCTTTGCTGATCTGTAGCTCTACGATGGGTACAGCGCCTGTTGCATACCCGCTGGTACCAAGATCGGTGCCGTTCACCACGCGACTATACACATAATCGCAATCCCACCTGTTGCTCTCTTTTGCCCAACTCGTAGCGCACTCCTCGGGTGTTGACGGGTTGGTGCAAGCCAGCCACATGTACGGCGCCGAGTAGAACTGGTCTTTACGAATACGAGTAACGAGTCCTGAGAAGAATGGGTCGATCGACTGGTTTGAGAAAGGCTGCTGGACATTGGCCGCGAAATATGGTAGATAGCCGTCCCAGACCTTGCTTGTTAGCATCTCATCTCGCCATCAAGAAAAGACACTTACGGCATGGAGCTGCGTCGATACTCCACCAAACACCACCCTGAACGTATTGCCTCCTACAGCGCGACCACTCGCATGCAAGGGCTGGTGGATGTCGCCCAAGAAATGAGCTACCCACTTGAGTGCATAAGAGCATGTCAGGTTTTGGCTTCGGATCAAATCATCAGCATACACTTGTTGTACACATTCCTGTAGTATCTTGGTCTGATTTGCAATAGCACTGACAACACACCCGCCCTTGGCGCAATCCCGTGTATAGTCTAGACTGCAAGATTCAGGCTGGCGGTCGTGCGTGTCGATCCAGTGCCACTGATAGGAGAAATGACCTTCGCTCGTGTGCGCATACGCGTCTGCCCATGCTGCGGAGCGCCCGACTGAGCCGTTGTACTTGGGTTCGAGGATCTTTGCCAGGACGGACGTCGTTTCGGGTGTGAAGAAGGTCTCTGCCATGAAGGCGATCTGGTTATGAACTATATCGACTTAGTATCTTCCATGCGAAGAGGGTATATGTCGTACCGTCTACGTTCCATGCTGCAGTTGTCGCTATGAATACAGCTCCTACCAATGCACTTCCACGCAGCATCATAAGGACAGTCAGTAAGTTTGCGCGTTGAGCAGAATGGTGGAGACGTGTAGGTCCGAAGGTGCAGAAGCAGCTGATGTTTATAAGTGCTAGAGTTGTGGCTGGGTGGATGCGAGCTGAACACTACAGCTGAAAGTCTAGATTCCAGTTCGTGTTGTATGGGAAGGCCGGATCAAAACACACCGAGATCTGTGGATGGGATCTCAAACCTCGAGTACATGTGCAAAGACAACATTGACAAACTCCAGTTCACTGACGCGTGATGCACCACGATGACGCGCCAGGCTCACGTGGGGAGATTGCTGCAGGGCGATCAGGCTAGAGCTAACACGGGAAAGCGTATCACGACTTCCCCACCCGGGCACAATCGCATCACAGCAGGTTGTGCCTCTAACTTCTGAATTATTCCCTGATGTATATAGCACAGGACCTCACCTGGCAGCGAGCTAGGTCAGCTCACACTCTGTCATCCATGGAGATCATGTTTGACGGGATATAAAGCGTGAGAAAGCAGTACCAGACGGGAGCCTTCACGGTTGCGACTTCCTGCCGTTACGCTCGAGTGAAGGTTGTTTGCGCATCGATAGCCGTGAGCTCCTTCTCAAACAGAAATGACCTTCACTTCCTTCTCTGCGACTCTGTCGCTGTCTCTTGATCTCGACCTACTCACCCTTTTCTATTTCTTCTCTCGCTCGTATCTCATCGGCAGTCATCACGCACCTAAAACGCGTCTCAACTTCCTACAAGATAGCATTGTCGAAAAGCTTTCCAAACCTCCCAGAGTCAAGCTACCATGTTCAAACTCCCTCTTCAGACCGTGCGCAGTATTGCCAGACCTAGATCACTTCCCTCCAAGCGCCACCTCAGACAAAATTCCAGCTCAGCGTCCGACCGCACCATGTGCGTTAATCGCGCCATTAATGAGCTACAGGCCGCACAGGGTACGACAACTACCGGCCGCATTGTCAACAAGATATGCACACGTCTTGCCAATGATAGGGCGACGACGCGTACAGAGCAATTGATCTGGCTCGCCAAGCATGCCCTTGAGACATCAGCAGCATTTAACCAGGACACCAATCGCAGTGATGATTCTGTATCTCACAAGCGAAGGGAAAAGGGCGGAGATGGACAGGAAGCAGCCGCTTCTGAGGCGAAGGCCAAAACATCTCAGCAAGACGTTTCTGTGTGGCCATCTATGTGGTAAGTACAATGATGCCCCCAAATTCCCGAATGATGGCTTAAATCTTTGTATGAAAAGGTAGAAGTCGGCCGGTAGTACCCATGGTTTCGTGTATCCGACGGAGAGATCCTTGTCGGTTACAGGTGCTACTCTACCATCCAGAAGCCCTTTATGGACGTGGTTGAGCGCAGCGCACATAGGCTCCCTGAGTTGCTATGTGGACCAGAGTACCCTACGTGGGCTTTCATGGCAACACGAATTACGCGCCTAGATACGCGCGAATACGCGTAAGGTCGCACTAATGAGGTTGCGATGTACGCGGGCGGCCAGCAAGGCAGACTTGAGGTGGTCTTGGGATTGTCATAACCCGAAACAGTGCTACGACATGGTTACATATGATAATCTAATCATTCTCTTGTCCTTGATCACGCACGTATGCTCGGTGAATTCCAGCCCACTAATTCTTACCGGCCGAACAAGTGAAATGACGCTGGCGTAGAACGCACGACCAGACACGAATCAAGACCAGCGAATACAGCATGGAAACACGACGGAAAAATGTTGCGAGATGCAAATGGCATGCCTAGGTAGCAAGGCATATGGGGCTGAGCGATGACGAAGCCCCAAGCAGTCGCTTTTGGGGATATCCGCGGCCAATCACAGGCCAATAAACTCCGCGATGTCATAGCGCATGTGCATCCCCCATGCGTGTAATACAGGCTTGCAAGTGCTACAACCCTTTCTTAGTTCTGGCGACCTCTTCCGACGTTGTTTCTAGTAGTTCTACTTCTACAATGCGCTCTTTCTGATCATTCCTCTTGCAACCACCATGGCGAGCTCGAATAGTCCTGGGCAGGGCAATGACGCGACCCGCGACGATGCCCCACTAACACAGCGACATGCGCAAACGCACACCAAGTCAGTCCACCTGCTCAGATAGACGTCCCATGGCGACCTTGGGCTAATTACATGATAGCGCACCCTCGAGTTCTCAAAACAGCTCAGACATCAACCGTGTTCCCGCCCACGACGCACCGAGTCTCGAGAACCCACCACCCGCGTACACGGAGTTGCCAGGACAGGTCGACAATGAGGAGCTCGGCACAAATGCAGTCGTGGCCGACGATGGTCGTGTCAACATCCGAATAGACCAAAAGAGCCGTGCCCTTTCGCAGCTCATCCTCCCACAGATCCAGCGTCAGCTCACCCATGCACAAGAAGACCCCGAGCCGCCTCCACCTTACGTCCCAGAGTTCCTCGGTGGTGCACCTGGCCAGCAGCCCCCACCCCCGCTAAACGTCGTCATACAAGTGGTGGGCTCTCGTGGTGATGTGCAGCCATTCGTCGCACTAGGCAAGGTGCTCAAGGAAACATACGGCCACAGAGTGCGTTTGGCGACACACCCGACCTTCAAGGATTTCGTCATTGAAAATGGATTGGAGTTTTTCAGCATCGGCGGTGATCCAGCCGAACTCATGGCGTTCATGGTGAAGAACCCGGGCTTGATGCCCGGCTTCGACACATTGCGCAGTGGGGATATTGGCAAGAGGAGAAAGGGTATTGCAGAAATTCTGAGCGGCACATGGAGGTCCTGCATAGAGACGGGAAACGGTCTCGGCGTAGATCCTCTCCAGCAAACGGTCGAAGAGTGGATGGGCATCGAGGACCAACTGCCAGAACAACTGCGGAAGCCATTCGTCGCTGATGCAATCATCGCAAACCCTCCCAGCTTCGGACACATACATTGCGCCGAGAAGTTGGGCATACCTATACACATGATGTTCACGTGCGTCTATTCCCCTTCAGCGGCATCTATATACTAATTCGGACAGTATGCCATGGTCGCCTACGCAGCAATTCCCGCATCCGCTTGCCAACATCCAGTCTACAAACGCAGACCCAACGATTACAAACTACATGTCATATATCATGGTCGATGTGCTGACATGGCAAGGCCTGGGTGATGTCATCAATAGGTTCCGCAAGGACAGTCTTCGCCTGGACCCTATCAGTGGAGTTTGGGCACCTGCTATGCTCGCGCGACTAAAGGTCCCTTTCACATATTGCTGGTAAGTTCATCTAGACGGTCGTGGATGATTTAGCTCATACTGCTCAGGTCTCCAGCACTCATTCCAAAACCCAAGGATTGGAACCACCACATCTCTGTTGCAGGCTTCTACTTCCTCAACCTCGCTTCAAACTACACACCAGATCCAGACCTTGCAGCTTTTCTCGATGGAGGCGAGCCACCTGTTTACATCGGATTTGGTTCAATCGTCGTGGACGATCCAAACGCCATGACTAAGATGATCTTCGATGCCGTGAAGATCACTGGGAAGCGAGCCTTGGTATCTAAAGGCTGGGGTGGGTTGGGAGCCGATGACCTTGGAAAGCCTGACGGTGTCTTCATGCTTGGGAACTGCCCACACGACTGGCTATTCAAGCGCGTTTCTGCTGTCGTACATCATGGTGGTGCCGGGACTACAGCAGCCGGTATTGCAACTGGAAAGCCTACCGTCGTTGTGCCATTCTTTGGAGACCAAGCCTTCTGGGGGGCCATGGTATCAAGGGCAGGCGCTGGGCCTGATCCCATCCCCTACAAAGATCTCACTGCAGAGAAGCTCGCTGGAGCTATTAGTGAGGCGCTCAAGCCGGAATCACTTGACCGGGCCCAAGAACTTTGCGACAAGATCAAGCAAGAGAACGGGACGCAGAAGGGTGCCCAGTCCTTCCATCAGATGCTGAACTATGACGAATTACGATGCGCTATCATGCCGAACAAACCTGCGGTCTGGAGGCTCAAACGTACTGACGTTAAACTGAGCGCCAAAGCGGCTACGGTACTGGCCCAACAAGGCGAAGTGAATTTTTCCGAAATGAAACTGTAAGCAATCACACAAGCGTACTGTTCCATCTACTTACAAGTATAGTTATCGCCCGCGCGAGTATGTTCCGGATGAAGGCCCTTGGGATCCAGTCTCTGGTGCAGCTGGTGCTCTAATGGGCACTGCAACTTCGGTCATGATGGGTGTTGCTGACATGCCTATTCAGACCCTCAAGTTGCTCAACATTCACCCTGATGCTAGATCTAAAAAAGGAAAAGAGAAGAGAACGGGCACTGGAACATCTTCGATAGGTGAAGGAAGTAGCAGTGGGCGTCCGGTGACAACACGAAGTGGAACTGGTGCCTCCGAGCGCTCAGGCAGAAGTGGTGCCTCGACGCCAACGGCTGCCGATGCTGCTGCTGATATAGCCCGGATGCAGGCCGACAATCCAGCAGTCACTAGCCCCGGCTCTCCTGGTACGCCTTCACACAGATCTACATTCATGTCCCAAGCACTTGCTGAATCTACACAAGGCTCGAGATCACGATCTAGAAGTCGTTCTAGATCTGCGGCTACTTCGACGACTCCCTCTAACACAGCGCCTAAACCGTCCATGGCAGAAAACGTTGATTCTGCGGTAGACACTGGAAAAGGTTTAGCTAGGATCATTGGTGCTGGCTTCAAGTCTCCAATGGACTTCTCTCTCAACGTTGCCAAGGGATTTCACAACGTACCGAAGCTCTACGGAGCTGAAGTACGACAGGTCGACAAAGTTACCGACTTTCAGAGCGGCATGCGGACAGCTGCCAAGGTACGTTAAGTGGAATGTCGCGTGCCATGTGTACTAAGAACGCTACAGGAATTTGGCTACGGTCTATATGACGGTATAACCGGCATCGTTACGGATCCTTATAAAGGTGCCAAAAAGGAAGGTGGTATTGGCTTTGTCAAGGGAGTTGGACGCGGTATTATGAGCGTTCCATTCCGGGTCATGGGCGGTGCTTGGTCTGTGCCCGGCTATGCTATGAAGGGACTTTACCAGGAAATGGTCAAGAGCAAGGGGAAGAGTGTACAGAACTACATCATCGCAGCGCGCATTGCACAGGGATACGATGAAGCATCCGAGGTGACGCAAGAAGAACGTGACGAGATCGTCAAGACTTGGGGCCACATGAAGTGGGGCATCAAGAAGAAGCGGAACGTCGGAGCTGAGCAAATGGACTCGCTTCATTCACTGGTCCAGCAGAAGAGAGACAAGAAGAATGAGCGCTCTGCCAGGCTCAGTTCGCAGGCTGGTGGTCCTGGAGTTCAGCAATCGGCACACGCAAACTCTATTCTGCAAGGCAGCATAGCAGGTCCATACCCTGATCCACCAAGAAGGCGTGGTGTCGAGCCAGAAATTCGGTCAACAGTTCCTAGTTGGCGTCAACAAGAAGCCGAACGAACACGTGCTTTGAGGCGACAGGATACTACCACTTCGGGTTCCCCGTCGGTCGCACCATCCCAGCAATCGCAAGCTGATCTTGAGGCACAGCTCAGGGCGGAAGAAGAAGAAGATCAGCGTGAACTAGAACGAGCTATTGCCGCATCAGTTGCAGAGTCCTCTCGAGGAGACCCTGAGGAAGACCGACTAATCGCCTCTGCTATTCGTGCATCAATCGCTGAACTCGAACGTGTCCCAGCCGGTAGCAACCCCTCGCAGCAGGATGAAGAGGAGGCACTACACCGCGCCATGACTGCCAGCATGGAAGAAGCCGGCAAACTCAACGTGACTGAAGAGGAGCAAAAGGCGCTCGAAGAAACATTGAGGAAGAGCCTACTCGAGACGAGCAAGAAAAGACAGGTTGGCAGCGATAACGAATGGGACTCTGATGCCGATACGGAAGACGACGAAGATTACAAACGTATCATCGCCGAGTCTAAGCAACTCGCTCATGTCCACGCGAACCACCCGGCCGAGTACGCCAATTCAGCTCAAGGCGCACAGCAGGAGCGTGGAGTTATGGATGCCATGAGCCAGGCTATTGGTGCCGCAGATGATGACGAATATGAAGATAGGAGTCATAGGATAGAGATGAGAGATGATGACCATGAGGATGATGACGCGGAGCTCAAAAGAGTGATGGAAGAGAGCGAGAAAGCGGAGAATGAGCGTATGCAGAAGCTGGAGAAGCAGAAGACGGAAGAGGATATCGTCATGGAGTATGTTCGGAAACAGAGCTTACTCGAAGAAGAACATAGGCAAAGGGTGGCCAACGGGAGGGACGCAAATGGAGGAGGGAGTAGCGCCGGTGCCGGGAGGTAGATTGCGTGAGGAGCGGGTGAAGGTGGTTTTCTGCAAAGGTTTCAGTGATACCCTGGTGAGCACAATAAACGTGTTTGTTCTCCTCTTGTTCCTATTGATATGCATGCTTTCGGGGCTCTGAATCTATATGATGATAATTAATGTGTATATACAAATTGAATGATGGTAACAATTACACGGGTATATTCCCTACGCCGTCTCTCCCAAACACCCAAAAAGAAGACAAAATTCTGTTCTCTGTACATTGACCCAACTTACCCAGGCGCTGTGCCAACACCCGTCAGCACCCTGACACCCCAGCGCCACCAGCCCTCCCTTTCGCCCAAAACTCTATCCAGATCGTCGACCCTCCCTTCAACAAACTCAACTTGTCTCTCAAACTCACCCACTACATCCTCAATGTCCTCGACCTTGCCTCTTAGCGCACTAATCTCGTATTCTAGCTTATCGCCAACATTACCCAATTCTCTGAGACTCGCCGTAAGCTGCCCACGATTATTCGTCACAGTAGCGTGTGTGTCTTCGCGAAGACTGTGGTATGTGTCGAGACGAGGATAGTAGATGGATTCAAGGGTTTGAATATCTGTGTCTGCGGAGTCTGAGAGGGCAAGGATAGACGAGACTGCATTTTGAACCCAAGCTTGGTCTTTGGAAGAGAGACTGTGAAGCTGGCTGTGTAGGCGTTTGAGCTGTGTCGAATGAAGGTTTTGGATCGCATTGCGGGTGGTAATAGTATCCATGGTGGCAGCTTTGTCGTCCTCTGTTACAGCTTCTTCGTCGCTGTCTTGGGCGTTGATGGTTGTCCAACGGAGGACGCTTTCTTCGGCGGTGCTAAAGGATAGATGACGGGGCCACCAGTCGTCGTTGCGGGATGGCTGGCGGAAACCAAATTGGTCGCCGGACTGGGTACGGCGTAGGAGAGGCGGGATTTCATTTGCTTGATCAACGGGGAGGTTTTCGTTGAGATCAACTCCGTGATATACAGACCCTGCAAGAGAGCTTGCTACGGTCGGTAGTTCATCGGGCTGATCTGAGACTTCGCTTTCGACTATAGAACTCCGCAAGTTTGATGCATGGCGGCCACCGACTAGCTTGTTGTCGCTCAAAGAGACGACAGAATCACCCGGAGTTTCGGTGAGCTGTTTAGTAAAGGCTGGCTCTTCGCCGGCAGTGCTCTGGGGTGACGTAAGGGAATAGGGATCGTCGGACTGGCTTTCATAGTAATCCATCGAGGTTCGTGAGTCTGTGTATTGTGCTGTTCCGCTCTTGGTTCGATGTAACCCATGTCGTCCATGTTCTTCTCGCGATACTTTGCTCGCATGAGTACGCAGACTGACAGCATTCTTTATGTGATGGAAGCCACTACCCGATTCCAGCTTTGCTTTGATGACGGCCCGCTTTGAAGATGGATCCTTGAAGCTCTCTTTTTCCTGGCCATCCGGGGTAGATGTGTCTACTTTCTTCATCTCCGAAGACCCTGTGTCGCGCTTCGCAATATGTTGATGATCGAGCGTTGTTTCCCTATGGACCAGTTTCGTTGTGGGATCGTGTTTGTCTGGCGATGTTGAGCGTCCTTCTCCACCAGGAAGTCGATCGAACATGCTGTCTCCCGATACTGTCTTCCTAGGCTTTCCATGCCATAACCACTTTGCATGCTCACCTCTCACAAGCTCCACGAATTGGTCGATGTCAACCGTCTCTACTTCAGCGATGCCGTCCTTCTGTCCAGCCCCAACAATGCCCATGACCATCTCACCTCCCTTGCCTCCTAGCTCAGCCACTGTAGATTTGAAAGCTCGAGGAACGGCCCAGCCCTCTTTACTGGCTGCCTTTGCAGAAGCTCTTCGCAATTTGTCAAGCGTGTGTCGATCGAGACGTCGGGTTCTGGGTAGATGTTGCGACTTCTGAAAATGTGCGATACCACGCTTGGTGGCTTCTATGTCAAAGACATCCTTTGCGACGGCGGCGCTGCATGCACTCAATCTGTTTCGTGCACCCATTAGCATGCCTAGCAATGCAGCGACTGTGGTAGGACCGAGAATGCCATCATGAGGCTCTACTGTGTAGTATTCCGATCCGAAGTCTATCCACCAATCATTAATAGCTTTCTCTGTCACATCGCACAGCAGGCCGTCTGCATATTCGGGCTCTAGTTTCCCAAACAAGACAAGTGCAACTTGACAGAGCTTCACAAGCTCAATTACAGATGCGTTGAAGGGGATTTTCTCGCTCGTTCGGTACAGTTGCTGGAACTTGGCCTGCGTGGCACTGCTTGGTGGCGTGAGCTTTATGCCCAGGCGACCTGAACAGCCCAATCTCTTCAAGTTTTCGTTGACAAAGAAGGGCTCGCGGTACTTTTTCAAATCGCCGCCAGGGATCGGAATCACAGTGAGGGAAGAGGGAAAGCCACTGAGGTTTGTCACCATCAGAGCGCCATAGGGCGTGTCCTTTCTCCGCGCATGGTACTCGGTCAGCGAGCGGAAATACAGACGCATCTGCGGTGACCATTCCTCCTCATTCTTGGGTACGCTTATGATTGTGGCCAGCACAGTATCTTCCGGGTTCCCGGTATAGGTTGTAATGAGGAAGGTGGGGTGGGTGCGGGAGCATGCCCACTGCTCGACTAGGTATATCTCGTAGCCTTGAATCTCCTGACGACGGGCGAGGACATGGCATGAGGTGGTCGGGTCCTCCTCGATGTATCGCGCAGCTACCACGTCGGTCAGGACGAAGCGCTGATGGCCGGCGGGCGACGTGGGGGACTTTATTCTCGCCTCGTCTGGTATCATATCGGAGGTGGGAGCTTTGGAAGCTGGCTGTGGACGAGATTGCGCCGTGGTCTTGCGATGGGTTGACGTCGTCTGCAGGGGCGGCATCTGGTGCCGTAGCTCCCTCTCCGAGTGTGTCCGCGACGGGGACATTGGTAGTTGATGCGCCATGCTAGCATAGGGAGAGTGGGTTTCGGCTACGGGGTTTCGGATACACTACAGTGCGCTGTGAAGGCAAGCTCTTCATGGTAGAGAGGTAGGCGCAGAGTCTCGCCGGTGCCCGAGCGCGAGCCAACGGGCAGAAGGCGACAAGATGGCAGACGGCGAATCGAGCGGCACTCTATGCATGTTTCCAGCAGTCGCCAGCTCCGTGTTGCTGCATCTGGAAAGCTCAAAGGCGTCAGTACAGGCCAGAGTTGTTGTGCACAGGGTCGGAGCTTGTGATGGGCGCGGAGCATCGGTCGGCGGCGCTGTTTCCCCACACGTCATGCCCGCGGCAACAGCCATCGCGAGCTCGACAAGAACCCCGGCCGGCCCAAACCCACGACGGCCATGGACAGTGGGAAAGCGCTCTGCTGGCCAGACAACAGCTATTCACTGCCAGCTGAACCTTGCTCTGCCAGCCCCAAGCTTCACGTGCCATCGTAACCATCGCTCACGCGCATACTATTCACTATCACCACCACCACCATCACCACCACCACCATCACCACCGCCATGGACGACCTCCGCGAGCAAGTGGAGCTGCTGGAGAGTAGCGCCAACCTCTCCACCAGCATCGACCATGTGCAGAGGGCGCTTGACATGCTCACTGCGGCTCGCGCCAAGATCGCAGCGGGTAGGAATTCTCCTGTAGACAGGGCCATACAGCTTGCTAACCAGTGCGCGACCAGATCCCAAGACGGCGCCCTTGACCCTCGCCAAACTCCAAGACCCCTTTAAGAAGTCTTTGGACACGGTGCAGAAGGACCTCAAGCCAGTCTACGCCGGCCTGAACAAGTACGGCAAGGCACTCGACAAGGTGCGCTTCCCTGTTCGCGCAACCCTCAAGATAGAGTCCTAACAATATACCAGAAATTCAAGGACAAGCCCTTGCCCTCCGCCGACAACGATGCGCTATCATCGCACCCCTCGCTCATCAACCGCGCTATTGCTATGCACCTTCTCCGCGAAGGCCAGTTCGACGTAGCATCCACCTTTGTGCAAGAAGCCAGCCGCCAGCCGCCACATCCCGAGCCCACTCTCAACACACCAAACCCCTACATTCGAGAAGCATGGGAGAAGGATCTCGCAGAGGGAACCTTCAACTCGGAGAAGCTGCAACAACAGTTCGCCGACATGTACCACATACTGCACCAACTGCGCAATGAGCGGAATCTGCAGCCGGCAATACAGTGGGCGCGAGAGCGGAGTGATGTCCTAGAAGCGCGTGGCAGCAACCTTGAATTTGAGCTGTGTCGCTTGCAGTTTATCTGTCTGTTCGACTCCCGTGGCAGCCAAGACGAAGCAATGGACGACTACGATAGTCCTAGCGGTCCCCTGCATGCTTGGGCATACGCACGTCGCGAGTTTGCTCCCTTTCAGAGACGGTACCAGAGAGAAATTCAACAACTGCTAGGTGCAATGGCGTTCTGGCAGAACGTTGAAGACTCGCCATACCGCCGCCTCTTCTACAACGACACTGCCTGGGAAGAAGTAGCACACTCATTTAACCGCGAGTTCTGCTCCTTACTCGGTTTGAGCGCCGACTCACCTCTCTTTATTGCCGCGACGGCTGGCGCAATAGCACTCCCTTACCTCCTCAAGATGCAGTCCATCATGAAGGAGAAGCGCACCGAATGGACGACCCAAGACGAACTACCCGTTGAGATACCACTACCGAGCCAATACCACTTCCACAGCATCTTTGTGTGCCCAGTATCCAAAGAGCAGAGCACCGATGCAAACCCACCCATGATGATGCCTTGTGGCCATGTCATTGCACAGGAATCACTTGAGAAGCTCAGCAAAGGATCGCGCTTCAAGTGTCCATACTGTCCAAACGAAAGTCATCCACGAGATGCAATGAAAGTCGTGCTGTAGGGCAGCCCTGGTAATAATCTAACCATTAGGAATGAGAAGAGGTACATTTCGGGCGTTTGGCGTAATCTGGAGAGACTTGCAGACGTGTATGCATTTGATCTTAGGCTTGATGAGCTCGAGCCAAGTCTTGGTTTCGAGCCTGACGTATAGAGGCTGTCAGCGCCAGTACCACCAGATACTGAGGATTGGTTTGTCGTGTTTTAGGGCTGCGGCGTTTGTCTCTCTCCGGTTTTGTCATCACATCTTTATCATTATCATTTTGTCTTTGTCATCGCGTCTTTGATATCAAACGTCTTCACTATCAATACGAATACCATCACCAATACCAATACCGATTTGACCGACATGCATTGGGCTCGGAGACATTTCACGTAGCACACCACTGCTTTTGCCTATACAACACAGCCATATATGACAATATATCGTCAAATTTCTTATTATCTAGTCAGTCGACCAATGCTTGTGCGACTCGTATCTGAATCTCCTTCCTAAAGACTGCCACTCATCAAGATCGCGACCTCGTCTCGTTTCCTCGACCAAAAAGAACTGCGAAAAGCCCCTTTGCGCAATTTGTTGCGGGCTAGCAAAAGGAAAAGATTTGTCTAAACGTGACACTTGCAAATGGTCCATCTCTTGAAACCCTCCGATTATGATGAAAAGGCACACACCCAAACGCCTCGCAGTTTTGTGCTTGTTGCAGATATGTTGTGTGAATCAAAGCAGGAATGAAAGCAAATGATTAAACGCCAGACTACCCCACTGAACTTGAGGGTGTGTATGCAATCTTGAGCCGCGTGACAAGAAGAGAAAACAGGTTTTTGGTGCCGCCAAAGAGTGCAGCTTCGGTAATAGTGGTGTTGTACAATGAGAAAAAAGAAGCCCATCAGTCGTTGAGCAGCATCATGCGATAGAAGCGAGGCGGACGTGGGCCTAGTCAAAGGAACGACCACATTGCAGACATGACATGCCGTACGAGACCAGCCGTGATGGGGTAGAGAGGATCGAGTCAGGATGAACTCTTGACGAAGGGAAACAGGCAGAGTTGACGGCTTGCTCGACTTCACCAAAGAGTTCACCCGGATCATTTCCATGGAAGAGGAAACATTTTCATACACAACTAAGAAAAGATGAAACAAGTCTGCCTACATCATCAAGCCAGCTATTGCTTTGGAGATCTGGAGCCCAGTTAGCATGTGCTGTATGGCGATGGTGTCTACAACTATGACCAAAAAGACTTACGTAGGAGAGTAGGCTGGGCCCGGAGAAGTTGGGCTGTAGCGCGGAGAGGTCGGAGAAAAGGACCCTGCCGGACTCGTTGGCGAGTAGCGTGGCGACGTCGGGCTGTATTGCGGTGACGTCGGTGAAGTCGGAGAACGCCTGTCGCTGGTGGCCTGGTACTGAGGACTTGTAGGACTGTACTGCGGCGACGTCGGGCTGTATTGTGGTGATGTCGGACTGTACGCTGGAGAAGTCGCGCCACCCATGAACGTCGGGGACGTTGGGCTGTAGTTGGGCGACGTAGGAGAGTACTGAGGCGACGTCGGGGAGTAGCCAGCCGGAGATGTGGGTGAGTACGACGGTGATGTAGGAGATCCGTATCGAGGCGAGGTTGGAGAGTAGTGCGGGGACGTAGGCGAAGCCATGTATCCGGGTGATGTTGCGGCGAAGCGAGGGCTGGCGGTTCCTGGTGAGGTGGGCGAGTAACCGGGCGAAGTTGGCGAGAAACCCGGAGACACCGGGCTGGTGAAACCGGGGGACATGCCAGTAAAACCCGAGCCTCCTGGACTTCTACCTCCGTCGTACGGGCTGAAGCCACCACCTCCGTAGCTGCCTCCGTAGGCAGTGAAGCCGCCTGGATCATCACCTCCACCAGCCGCAGCTATAGGAGAGAACGAGACCTGATCATATGAGCCCACGCCCATGCCACCCTCGTATGTGGGAGATCCTAGGTCGTACGGCGTGGCAGCACCGTTGTCGAGGTAGTTGCCAGCGCCAGCAGCACCACCCATCATCTTGGAGTTGTCCTCCACCATGGTGAGAAGCATGGCATTGTCCATGACGACATCAAACTCTCCGGTACCCATAGGCGCCAGCTGACCGAGCATGATGTTCTCAGATACACCACGGCAGTCGTCGAGCTCACCAAAGCCGGCCGCTTCGAGAAGAATCTCAACAGTCTCTTCGAAAGAACAACGCATGAGGGCACCAGTGTCGTTACGGTTGATACCATGACGGGTGATGGCCATGAGAAGACCACGCTGGCACATGATGTCGACGAGCAATGCCATGTGACGATGGTTGACGTAAGAACCGTCAAAGGACAAGACCATACCCAGCTCCTTAAGTAGACCGGCACGTGCAGCTTCGATTCCAAGCACACCAAGAATCTCAATGAAAGAGTTGGAGTAGGTTTTGGTCGCATCCACACCTTCAATGGCCAGCACCTCGGCCAAAGCAGTACCAGTGGTATCAAGCACCCACTCTTTGCATTCGTCCTTGCTCTTGGAGTGTACCAAAGACCTGTCTGGCAATTCAACTGTGACGATGTGGTCTCGAATGAAAGCACGCTCAATACCACGTACACCACGTAGCGTAACATCGTCAAGCAGATGCTTCTCAAGTTTGCGCATCCATCGCTCGTCACGCTCATCTTCATCCTCATCATCCTTCTGGAGGTTCTGATCCCAAATGAAACGAACACGCATGACCTGCTCATCGGCATTCTCGTCACTAAAGATAACCGCCAGATTAGGTTTGAACTCTTCCTTGATCTTGCCAGCAACTTCGCCGATAGTGATACTCTTATCCAACAGCTTCTTGCGGTCAAGGATGATACGGAGCAGCCACTTGGACTGTGACTCGATGACCTCGTCTTCTTCAGGCAGAATGAAGTATGACTCAACCATGTCCTGATCTTCCTCAACAAGCGTTGATTGGATGTCAGGGTCGTAGTAGAGTTCAACCGCTTGCGTCAACGAACGGAGAGTCGTGAGCTCGATTGTGCTTCGCAGGCGCTTGGCATCCTGTTGGGTGGCCTTTGTATCTGTCTGGCGAACCAACATGGATGGGGTTTTGATGTTGGCTGCAATGTTCAAAATTTCCTTTAATCGAGGTACACCGAGCGTGACGTTCTTAGAGGACACACCGGCAAAATGGAAAGTGTTGAGCGTCATCTGTGTGGCGGGTTCACCAATGGACTGCGCAGCCAGAACACCTACCATCTCACCAGGGGCAACAGCGGCCTTGAGGAAACGGTCTTCGAGTTCTCCGAGAACGTAGTTCAGAGCCTCCTTGCTTAGGCGGTGCTGAACGACAAGCTTCTTGAACGCAAGACGTGCGCGAAGATGGGATTTGAACAGATACGTTGCACTGTCTTGAGCCTCTCTTGAAAGCTCGTCGGTACCACGAATGACAACCAGTCGCTCGAGAGTTTCCTTGACTTGCCTGATGGTCTCGATAGGATTAAGGTTGCTAACGGCCTTCTCTGGGTTGATGCCGAACCGCGCCTGAGCTGACCGGATCATGCGCTGGATGTTGAGAGGCAACTGGAAGGACTCGAGGTCCTCGTCGCTTGCAGTGGCACGGAGGTATTCACGATCGATCTTGATCTGCTCAAACTCTTCGTCCAGAGCTCGCTGAACCTCCACATCACCCTGGAACATGGTAGCACCCTCAAGCTTAGTAACTGGGATCTCTGGGTGATCGGTTCCAAGCACGTCGAGCTTGTACCCAGCCTCAAAGTCGGCCTCCGATGCCATGATGATATCCATAGATTGACTCTCAATGTGGGCGCCATCCAGACCATCTTCACCATAGATGAACTCAACAATGTCACCCATGGAGTTACGCACGGTTCCGTCGTACTTGACCATAACATCTTCGAGCGCCTTGACGAGACGACGTTGGATGTAACCAGTCTCGGCTGTCTTGACTGCTGTATCAATCAAACCTTCACGACCAGCCATGGCGTGGAAGAAGAATTCCGAAGGGGTGAGACCGCGAAGGTAGGAGTTTTCGACGAAACCACGGGATTCTGGCGAGTAGTCGTCCTTTGAGAAATGCGGCAGTGTCCTGTACTTGAAGCCATAGGGAATACGCTGTCCTTCCACAGCTTGTTGACCGACAAGGGCAACCATCTGAGAGATGTTGACGGTAGAACCCTTGGAACCTGAGACAACAGTCTGCACGACGTTGTTGAAATCCTTCAAACTCGTTTGAGCTGCAGTACCTCCGCCCTCACGACCTTCGTTGAGGAACTTCTGTACCTTGGATTCGAACGTACCGCGAATCGTCATACCAGGCATAGGCTCGAGCGCATCCTTGGTAGCTGTTTCGATAATCTCTTCGACCTTAGCCTTGGACTTTGCAATCTCGTTGGCAATCTTGTCTGAGGTAGCCGGATCCGGGATGGTGTCACCCACACCGAAACTGAAACCATAGTGAAGAAGCCACCAGTTGCAGATGCGCTGGCAGGCGTTGAAGAATTTGACTGCTGCATCCGGTCCAAGCTCGTTGAAAATGATGTGGATAACACCGCCTGCAGAAGCACCGACAATCTTCTTTGTGACCTGACCAAAGAGGAGTTGCCCACCCTTGATGCAGAATGACTTGTCGACGAGGTCATTGTACGCACTGGGCTTAGAGTCGGCCTCCTTCTTCTCAATGTTGACCTCGCGCGGGAAGGCCATGCTGATAATCTGCTTACCAGTCCAGAGTGGTCGAGGCTTCAGAATGGCTGGCTCTGGAACGATGCCATCCCAGTCAGGTACCCACATGAGAATAGGCATGACCTGTTCAATAGGAATGAAGTTGTCACGACGACTCATCTTGTAAACACCGAGAAGCGTGTCCTGCACGATACCCATCAAGGGCTGGTTCTTCTGCGGCGATACAATCTGCTTGGGAACCATGCACAGGTTTTGAACCTCAGCGCGAGTCTCATCACTCTGGGGAACGTGGAGGTTCATCTCGTCACCATCGAAATCGGCGTTGTAGGGTGATGTGACCGACAAGTTAAGACGGAAGGTGGAGTAGGGCATGACTTTGACACGATGTCCCATCATAGACTCTTTGTGCAGAGAGGGCTGACGATTGAAGATGATGACATCGTCGTCGTCAATATGGCGTTCGACCTTCCAGCCGTATTGCAGCCGCAGGTCGTCAAGGTTCTTGTTGTGCTTGAGATCAAGACGAACACCGTCGGCTTTAATGACGTAGTTGGCACCAGGGTGCTGGTTGGGACCATTGCGTACCAAGTTTGTCAGCTTGCTGATATTGAACTTGGTGACAACCTCAGGGTAGGTCAGAGTGCGTGCAATGGATCGGGGCACACCGACTTGGTCCAGAGACAGGTTAGGGTCACCAGTGATGACGGTACGTGCGGAGAAATCGACACGCTTTCCCATCAAGTTACCACGAAGACGGCCTTCCTTGCCCTTTAATCGACCACGAATAGTCTTGAGCGGACGGCCGGACTTCTGCATGGCCTGTGGAACACCATTGGCGTCGTTGTCCATGTAGGTAGCAACGTGGTATTGGACCAGTGCCTCGAATTCGGCTGTTACGTGAGCAGGTGAACCCTCCTGCTGACATTCTGCAACACGACCGTTGGCACGGATGATATCTCCCAGCTTGTATGTCAAATCGTCCTCTCCACGCATACCCTGGCCGGTACCATCGACGGAGATACTGGGGCGAACCGGAGGCGGAGGCACTGGCAGAACATCGAGGATCATCCACTCAGGACGTGCGTAGTCGGCGTTCAGGCCGAGCAGTGCAAGTGTGTTGTCGGACATGAGCTTGAAGATGGTCTGTGCCTGCTTTGGTGTAATGACTTCTTTGCGGTCACCTTGGCCGTCATCGTCGTCCTTCTTGCTCTGTTTCCAGGTGCCTGTGAGCTTCAAGCCCTCCTTGCGGATGGAGTCAGGTTGCTTGCTGCCACAGCCGCCGTGAGGAATCTTGGGGATCTTGTTTTTGTCACTTCCGTCGTCTACGTCCTGCATGCACACGGTCTTGCCCTTGGACATGCGCCAGATCTTGTCAAAACGCTTCTTCGCATCCTTGGTCTTGGCGGCAGCGGCCCAGTCAGGATGGTTCTGATATTGCAGTTAGCACAAAATCCAGGAGTCTGAAGTCTCTGTCTTCACGTGGGAAGACTTACGAAGTCAGCCTTGATGAGACCACAGGTGTGGCACACGGTCTCGAGGAGCTTCTTGATCTTCACAACGAAACCGACGTGAAAGACGGGTGTGTGCAGCTCGATGTGACCAAAGTGACCGGGGCAGGTCTGGATATCTTCCTTGCACGTGGCGCACGAGTACATGCGGTCGATAGTGCCGAGCTTGGGGTCGTTGAGACCTTGCTCACGCGGTTTCTGCTTCTGCTCGTCCATGGTCTCCGGGTAGATGATGTGGACGACACTCATGGCCTTGATCTCCTCGGGAGAGAGCAGCCCGAACTGGATCTCCTTGATGGTCCGGAGCGGACATTTCGACACCTGGGGCGCGCCCGGAGGCATGCTGGCGGCAGTGAAAGGGTTTTGCGGGTGAGAGGAAGCCTGGAGACCTGTCTAGCGGTCGACGGTCGCGGTGGCCACGCCGGGCGGTTCCTCCGCGTATTAAGTAGTAAATTGGGCTGCCGTGGTAGCTATGTCGACGGCTGCTCCTGATGTTAAATGGAGTAATGCGCGCCGCGCGCGAGAAGAGATGCGGTCGGAGAGTGGCGCCCGTGGAAAAGGGCTGTACGGGGGTCGGGGGCTCGCTGGGGCGCGCCTCAAGACGGGAGTCTTGCGCGCGTATTAAAAGCGCTCCGGTGAGCACTATTGGGGTCGGCGAGGTAGAAGACGCGCTCTAAATATGAAGGAGCGGCCGTTGGTGATGGCGGGTGGGGTGGTGGTGAGGGCGTGGCTCTGGTAGAAGCAAGAAGGCGACAAAGAGACAGTTCCTGCCGCATTGACACTAGTCGGCCCTCACGTGCCGACCGCGCTCGCCAGGGCTGACCAGAGCGGATTGACTGCCACCGCCAAACTCTCACTTTGCGCGCCAGACTCTCACTTCATGGACAACAGCCGTCGCGTCTGCGAAGATGCTGCTAATTGAGCTTCCTCTTCTGCACACCCCGCTGTCTGCAGTGCACGACCATGAATCTCTCGCTGGTTGACCCCTTTGTCCTTGCGCAGGACTGCCCCGATGTCATCACCGGCCGCCTTCGTGAGTCTAATATGTCGACTTGACTATACACTGCAGTGACTCACAACGCGTAGGCAGCGGCCATTCAACCTCAATTCGCTTCAGCCATCGCGGCGACCTGCTTGCGTCCGGACGGGTACGCGAATGTCACGCCCTTACATGTGATTTCCGCTGATTGGATTCCAGCACGACGGCATAGTCGTCATATTCGACATCGAGACAAACGGCGTCGCGCGCAAGCTTCGCGGCCACACACGCCAGGTCCAGTCACTCAGCTGGTCCACGAATGATCGCTACCTTCTCAGCGCTGGGCAGGACTGGAAGTGTGTGCTATGGGACCTGAAGGATGGCTCGCGGGTGCGCACTGTCCGCTTTGAGGCAGCCATCTTCATAGCAGAGCTGCACCCAAAGAACCAGTAAGTACATACATGATGCCTACAGGCAGCCCGCTAAATTCAGTCTAGTATGGTCTTTGTGGCTGCCCTCTTCGAAGACCAGCCTGTCATTGTCGACATGTCCGAGGAAGTCCCCGTCAAGCATTCCCTATCGTCCGCGCCCCACCGAACCGACATAGAACGCGAGAACGCTTCCGAGAAGCAGACGGCCCAGGATGCCAAGCAGACGACCACTATGACGCTCTTCTCACCCACTGGCCAACACATCATAGCAGGCACAAACAAGGGGTGGCTGAACATTATAGAGACCGAGACGCACCGAGTACGCTACTCTTTCAGGGTCACCAACAACATCATCGTTTACATTCGCTTGACGCCCTCGGGCAGAGACGTTGTGCTCAACTCCAGCGATCGCATCGTCAGGACACTTCATCTACCTGACTTGAGCGACCCAAAGTTGGACTTCGACACACTTCAGCTGGAAGTTGAACACAAGTTCCAGGATCTTGTACAGAGGCTTTCGTGGAACCATGTATCATTCAGTCCTTCAGGCGAATACGTCACGGCCTCTACCTGGATGAATCATCACATTTACGTGTGGGAACGTGGACAAGGTAGTTTGGTCAAGATCCTGGAAGGCACCAAGGAGGAGCTGTCTGTGGTCGAATGGCACCCATTCCGACCTTTCGTCGCTGCTGTCGGAGTGGATTCTGGTCGCGTCTGGCTCTGGTCCATTCTCCAGCCCCAACGTTGGTCTGCCCTGGCACCGGATTTCGTCGAAGTAGAAGAGAACGTAGAATACATCGAGCGCGAAGATGAGTTCGACATACAGCCTCTAGAGGAGCTACACAAGCGACGTCTAAACGCCGAAGACGAAGAAGTCGATGTCCTCACCGTAGACCCAGTTAAGACCTCGGCTACAGAATTCGGACCGGCTATAGGAGACGCAGAATTCAGGATGCCCGTATTGTTGGATATAGAGGCTAGTGATAGTGAGGACGAAGTCGTGGCAGTGGGTGCTGGTCAGTTCAGACGGCGCAGTCCTGGTGCTGGTAGAGAATGGATGAACGACGATGAGGTGGCAGTTAGTGGTGATGAGGCACGAAGAGCTAACGGTACCACAGTGAATGGTACTAAAAGACGGCGAGCCGGATGATGATAACAGGAAGCGATTTCCGACTACTTCGCTGCAAAGCTGTACGAGACAAAGCGTCTGGCATGTCTCCCATCACGTCAAGGGGCGCTACACTAATAAGTTTTGTAAGATGAGCATTGATCTGAGCCATAGTCTACCGTATGAGGGGACAAGAAGGCGCCATAGCAAATACAGTGTTAATACAAAGTCATGCCAGTTCACAATTTTGCTTGTTCTTTACGGAGACATAAACACATTGAGATAATGATCATGTTTTTCACATGCAGCTGTCGAGGAGCTCAGTTAGGTGTTCAGACGAGACCTTGATCTTGATTTTCTTGTCTGAATTTCAAGTATTTAGTTTTTGTCGCCGCTACCTTGATCGTTGCGCTCCATTCTTTTATTATTCATCCAACCAACACACAAAGTATGGTACTACCGTTAAGGCAAATGTATTACGATGCTCTTAGCCGATCACAGTGAAACTGGACCCAAAGGACTCACAAGCTGAAAACCCGCTGCCAAGGCTATATTAAATCTGGACTTTAAGTATTTGCGACGGAGGATCACTTCATTGTCCCGGAAACTGCTCCTTGTGGAAGAAAACCCTGGAAACGACCTAAATGGTCGCCTTCCCACGACACGTCATACTACGACTTGATCGTACGTTTATTACGTTATAGAAGACCCTGCTGTGCGAGAACAATTGATGTCTTTTTTTTTTTGGAAACATCTTAATGGAAACACACGGTATGTACTACACAAATCTGTCTTATGGTGCCAATAATTTATGAGACAATTCTAAGCCTGAATGTATTCCCTCCATGAATGTAAATGCTATTGAGTAGTGAGCATGACAGTGGGATTCAGAATGCCGGAAAAGTTGCTTGAAATTGTATACAGGAAAGCGATGGTTTTCAGTAGAAAAACCAGCCCTCAATTCCAATTATGTACATTATACCATCTGAACACGAACTAATTAAATAGCGCGTCGAAGGGACGTCAAGTAAGGACTAGAAGAGATTCTGTACGCGCCAATTGAACAAGTTGTAGCATAAATCACAAGAACTTTACCTAAGTATCTACAGTTGAAGAAAGGCTGACAACACACCAGATTCTGACGCCGTGGAAATTGTATGACATCCTTACCATTTTTTCTCTTCGCATATTGATAAAAGCCTATTGGTGTTCTGATGACCAAGAAACCCCCTTTCCATGGTCGTGACTGGGTCAACCGTTCAATCTGCAAATACTGACACGGGTTGACTTCGGCTGGCGTTGCGTCGCCTCACAATGCGCAGACAGTAATGAAACAGAAACCCGCATCATTTGATAGTGGCAGTACGGAACCCATCTGGACAAGGACCTAGACCAACGGCAACAGCAAGTACTTGTCGAGAGTTGCTATGTAAGCTACAGTAGGGTCCGCGGCATGTTCATAAACGTCATTCGGCATTGGTTGTCGACGGGTTTTCTTGGTTGCGGATCGTGGTCAGGCCAAGGGGCGATGCAGGAGAG
>Ga0265797_10002361_pt1 | contig 31840 bp, 21 predicted proteins | sample P2T30metagenome_FD_192433 | JGI IMG/M metagenome (GOLD analysis project Ga0265797, IMG submission 192433) | Plant litter microbial communities from East Loma Ridge, Irvine, California - P2 T30 | ecosystem: Environmental > Terrestrial > Plant litter > Unclassified | place: USA: California... | reverse complement strand
GCGTAGCGCCCGGTTGAGTCTGTTTTCATCCCGTATTGCGCGAAGCACTCTTTCTGGTACGCGCCGGGCGCTTCGAAGACGACGTAGACGCCCCACCGGAGGTCGTTGAAAACTGGGCGGCCGTCGCTTTCGAGGCAGGAGACGACTTCGACTGTGCCTTTGGTGTCGAGCTGGCCGCCGTCTTCTGCGGGTTTGAGCACTTCTGGTAGGTCGTGGAAGCCGCAGGGCGGGAAGCGCAGGCCTGCTTTTGGCGGTGTGAGATCACACGCGTTGGCTACTGCGGCCATTTCTAGCGCGCTCTTCGTGCCGTCGAGGAAAGAGTTGAACATTTGTGGATTGAGATCTTTGGTCTGCTCTTCCGTGAGCCCGTAGTGCGACCACACTGTGTCTGGTGTGGAAGCGTGGAAAGCAGGTAAGTGCTTCGTGCCTTTGCCGGCGCAGACGACGTCGAAACCCGCTGTTCGCGCCCAGTCGACCAGCTCTGCTATGAGAGCGGGCTGGTCGCCGTACGCCATGCTGTAAATGATGCCTGCTTCTTTTGCTTTGCGGGCGAGAAGGGGTCCTGCTAGCACATCCGCCTCAACATTAATCATCACTATATGCTTCTTGTGTTCGCAGCACAGCAGGGCGTGGCGAACGCCTGCGGCTGGACTCCCGGTGACTTCAAGGATCACGTCGATTCCAGGCGTGGCGATGAGCTCGGCGGAGTCGGTAGTGATAGCGGTTTTGTTGGCTTTGATGCCCTCTGCTACAGAGATGCTTGCTTGGGCATCGAACTTTTCTTCTGGGAAGCCGGTTCGTTTGAGCGATGCGATGGCTCTTTCTTTGGAGAGGTCTGCAATGCCGGCGAGGCGCATGCCGGGGGATCGGTGGACTTGCGATACACTATGACATTGTCAATACACGAGAACTATATAATTCTGGAGATTGTGTCAAACATGAACATACAACATACTGCCAAACTTGCCAGCGCCGATCAAACCGATCTGGATCGGTTTGCCGCTGGCCTCGCGCTCGGCGAGCTTGGTGGAGAGACTAGTCATGATCGATGATTCCTTACAGCAACTATTTGGTGCATTGAACGGATTCGCTATGTTACGAGTTGCATTTGTGAGCAGCTAGATGTATTTACATGTTCGCTGAGACCTTTGTTCCGAAACCGCTGCTCCTCGAGACGCTCCCCGCTTCGAAACTCTCCTCTCTCGGTAAACTCGATGATGATCGATGGAGGCAATCGTTGCCGGAGATCCGGCAATAAATACTACAGGGAGAAGTATAAGCATCGCATTGCGGTTGTGGAAGTTGCAACCGCCGTGTTCGGGTTTGCTGTTTGTATGGAGCGGTGCTCGGTCGATGGTACGGATCTCGGTGTAAACTGTTGGCCTGATGATGAGTGTTGATGTGGTATCTGCGTTTGCAGTATTCAAAGGCTTTATTTTGCTCAAGCTACTACACGAGCTGGACTCCGTGGCCCACATGATGCATCTTTCCCAAGATACTCTCTGCTAACCACCGCTAGCAACACAACTGTTCCAATCAATCTTCTTTTCCACTCGAGCGGGAAACCATTCATGTTCCTTTGTTGCAACGCTGAACGAATCAAACTCTTCCAGCAACGATTCAGACGAACTCAGCGATGTCCTCTTTGGCTGCTGATTTGCTTGCAAGACCAAACATCTTCACGGATACCTATACAATATTTGCAACATATACATGCATTTACTCTACGTAGAGTACGCCAATATGTGTAGATGCAAGACAGATAGGGTTAGGGTTATGGTCACTCGACCGGGATCTCGTGACGAAGGGACGTGCTCAAGCTCTTATCAGTACGCTACCATGATGGCCAGGTCGTGCGCAGATTTAGTCAGACGCCGTCCTCGTGCTAAGTGAGCAAGCAACGGCATCTTGTTGCTACCCGTACCAAGGAACCATCAGTCTTCACCCTCTCGTTCAAGCATCTTTCAATCTAATCCATCTAGATCTAATCCATCTTGACTTGCTCTCTTTCCGCCACTGCATCGACACAATGGGTGGCGCTCAATCAACTCCGTTCCAAGGCCAGGAGCATCCCAGCCGACCTGCTCGTCCCGCTCGCCGTGCTGCAAGGCCTGAATCACACGTCTACGTGTACTCAACGCTGGATGAGAAATTTGACGCCGTGCGTATCGAAAACAGCGCTGCCGAAACGCCTTCAGACCGTGTCCTCGACAATGGCTCCGAGACCGTTTCCGCCGTCAAGGCGCAGGAGTACGTCAAGAAGCTTCTAAAGGACCCGAAGAACCAGCTCGGTCTCTCTGCTCTGAGCACCAACAACATCAACACTATCCTGGAGAAGCAGTCTGCCGTCCTGCACGATACGCAGACTTTCAACCTCTCTATCCCCCATGAGGGTCTTCCGGTCACAAACCAGCGCAGCTCTGGTCGATGCTGGATTTTCGCTGCGTGCAACACTTTCCGCATTGCGATTATGCAAAAGCACAATATTCAGGCGTTTGAGCTGAGTCAGGCGTACTTGTTCTTCTGGGACAAGGTCGAGAAGGCAAACTACTTCTTGGAGACTGTTTTGGCTAACGCCGATGAGCCTGTGGATGGTAGGCTGTTCACAGCTCTCAACGCTGATCCTGTCGGCGATGGTGGACAGTGGGACATGATTGTCAACTTGGTAGAGAAGTAAGGTTCTCTATTCCCGGCACTGCATAGGAAAAACGCTGACCAGGATTTACTCCCACAGATACGGCATCGTGCCTCAGACGCTCTACCCAGACTCATTCAACGCCAAAGCCAGCTCAGCAATGGACCGCCTCCTCACCCGAAAACTCCGCCAGGACGGCCTCAAGCTCCGCAAACTCAAGTCCAGCGACGCATCAGCTTCTGCCATCGCAGCCTCCAAAGAAGCCATGCTCCAAGACGTAATCCGCATCGTCACTCTCTGCCTCGGCCCACCACCACCCGCCGACGAGAAATTCACATGGGAATTCTACGACAGCGCCCACAAGCTCAAGACGGTCTCGCTCACCCCTCTCGAATTTGCCGCTTCCGCCGAAGTCACCAAGTTCGTTTCCCTAACCAACGACCCTCGCAACGACTACATGCGCCTTCTCACCGTCTCCAACCTCGGCAACGTCTGGAACGGCCGCCCCGTCTCCTACATCAACGTCGACAGCATCGTGCTGAAGGAAGCCTGCGTCGCTCAGTTGCGCAAGGGCCTGCCCATCTTCTTCGGGTCAGATGTAGGTCAGCAGTCCGACTCCCGCAAGGGTATCATGGACACCGACCTCATCGACTACGAGCTCGGCTTCAACGTCAAGCTCAGCCTCAGCAAAGCCGAGCGCCTGCTCACGGGCGAGAGCCAGATGACGCACGCCATGGTCCTCACCGCCGTGCACCTCGATAAAGACAACAAGCCTGTGCGCTGGCGCGTTGAGAACTCGTGGTCTGAGGCCGCGGGCGAGGGAGGCTACTTTGTCATGAGCGACAAGTGGATGGACGAGTTCTGCCACCAGGCTGTGATTGACAAGTCTGTGCTGGGCAAGGAGGTCAGGGAGGTGCTGAAGCAGGAGGCAAAGGTTCTGCCGCTTTGGGACCCGATGGGAGCGTTGGCTTGAGTGGATGATTTGTGTTGTTCTTGTTAGCATCTGCATGGGCAGCAAGCTTTTTTGATCTTTACGTTTTCTTAGCAAGCAACTCATGACATGAATGCAATTTATTATCACGTGTCCAACCCAAAGGACGGTTCTATATCAAGCATCTGATTTCCGAGAACAGACACCATAGCCGACTACTTTATTGATCGCCTGCAACCCTATCCTCAACAGCATCAGAATGTCCGGCTTCTCCCAATCCATATTCCCGATCCTCGAGACGAGGCACATGCAACTCGCCACAAAGTCCCCCCGATCTCGGTTCAAGAGCTGCGGGGAAGCTCACGGGAAATATCCTTGGTTACTTGTAGGGCTGTGTGGAGATCAATACAAATACATAACATGTAGCTATTGCGTGTTGAGCATTCCTACTCACTTGCGCTCAGTCCATACACACAATAACTTCAACTAGACAAGACCAAATATTTACTCAAGCATTTAGATCATTAATTTCAAAACTTTCTACGAAATCGATCGATCCATCATTGTCATTCTTTACTAGCTCTGACAACCATCACCCCCCAACCCACAATCCACGATGCCTTCCTCGGCGGGAAAAATCCTGGTCCTTCCAGGAGACCACATCGGCCCCGAAGTCGTTACCGAAGCGCTCGCCGTGCTCGACATCATCGAAGCGCACAAGGGTATCAAATTCGAGCGCGAATTCGACCTCTGCGGCGGTTGCTCGCTGGACAAGCACGGTATCGCGTCGACGGAAGAGGTTCTGCAGAAGAGCGTGAAGGCTGATGCGGTGTTCTTTGGAAGCGCAGGTGGGCCAGAATGGGGGACGAAGCAGCCGAATCCGGAGAGTGGGTTGTTGAGGGTGAGGGAGAAGATGCAGGTTAGTTGTTCTTGTGCTCCTTGTCTGCTTGTTGGTTGGTGTGGACTTGGGGTTTAAGTTGGATGAACTTTGCTGACGATTGTGGTTTTGAAGATCTTCGCGAACTTACGACCTTGTTACTTCCCTTCACAATCGCTGGTCGAAAGAGCGCCAATCAAGGCAGAGTTGGTCAAGGGTGTTAATTTCATGCTGATCCGCGAGAACTGTGGCGGAGCATACTTTGGCAAGAAGATTGAAGAAGAGGACTATGGTTGCGACCCATGGGAATACTCGCGTGCGGAAATCGAAAGAGTTGCTCGTGTTGCTGGTGCGCTTGCGATGCAGACAGATCCGCCTACACCAGTCACCAGTGTCGACAAGGCGAACGTGCTGGCGAACAGCCGCGTCTGGAGAAGGATTGTTACAGAGCTGTTTGAGAAGGAGTTCCCGAAAGTCAAGTTGCAGCATCAGCTTGCAGACAGCTTGGCGATGCTGTTCATCACACAGCCGACGAGATGGAACGGGATCATCCTCACAGACAACACTTTTGGCGATATTCTCAGCGACGAGTCCGGTGGTCTGACCGGGTCAATAGGCTTGCTTCCGTCGGCATCACTAGCAGGTCCACCTGGAGGCTCGATGGGACAGAACAGCGTTGGCGGTGCCCGAGGTTTGTACGAGCCTGTGCACGGAAGCGCGCCTGACATCAGTGGCAAAGGCCTGGCCAACCCTATAGCACAGGTCTTGAGCCTGGCGATGATGTTGCGCTACTCATTCAACATGCACCGGGAAGCAGACATTATCGATAAAGATGTTGAGACGGTGCTTGATGCGAAAGACCTTGGTGGGCTCGAGCTGCGAAGTGGTGATCTTGGTGGCAAAGTAGGAACGAAGGAGATGAGCGAGGCCATCCAGAAAGGGGTCAAGAAGCTTTTGGAGGCCTGATGCAGATGCTGCTTGCGAAGGAGATTTATTTGGGTATCAAGATATAGAGTAGAGGGCGATTACGCCTTCTTGCCAGCTGCTTTCTGTTATGGGGTTAGCATTGATCCAACCTAATGGAAGCCGTGATCGACATACAAGGTAGCAGTTCTTGAGTGTCATGAACTCTTTAGCACACATATCCTTGTGTACGTTCTGGTAATTTGCCACGATGCACTTGCCATATACAGCGCCCTGAAATCATATTAGCGATGATCGTGGTGGTGAGCATAAGAATATCACAAACCTCAGGCGAGCATTTGGCGGTTGCCTCAGCAAACTTCTCAATTGGTCGTGAACGAGTTGGCATTGTGTCGTGATATATGTGATATTGTCGATGGTAGAGAGGAAGATCGATGCGTTCATCAAGTGAAGACGAGACGGAACAGCGCACGGACTGACGGGAACTCCCTCTCTCCGAACCCCGAGCAGATCAACAACGCGGGCGAAACATCGAGCAACAAGCAAGCGCGCGCGCGTCTCACTTCGATACCAGTAGCAGCACTTTGCGCCGCGAGACACCAACCAATTTTTGCATTTCATTGTCCCAATCCGCTTTCACTCCAGTATGCGATAGCCGTGTACAAGCATCGCCTTCAGACAACACACATCTTATGCAGCCATACACCTCATGACAGTGCCGTACTCGAAGCGCGTGCGCCGGAAACCAAATTGCGACATAACCGCCTATGAATGGCAACGATGAAGAGCTGGCACTCGCGGACCTCGGAGATGATCGTATGATTCTGCTGTATGGTCTCAGTACACTAGACATGGCTAACAATCCCAGAAATCCACCTCCTAGGAGACATTGTTACACGCGCCGCACAGTATCCTCTTGAATCATGCACTTACGCCTTAACGACCGCATATCGAGCTACGCTCGCCGAACGAGGTGTCGACTCGAGCCGTGACAAAGTCATCTTCAACTGGGTCAACGCGATCAGCAAGCGCTGTGCGAAAGTCAAATTGGAAGAGGGTCATGTTGACTTCTTGAATGAGCTGCGGAATGTGTGCCAATCACAGGGGATAACTTTGCTGGACCTGGATGATAGTACGAATGGCGAAAACAACTCACCCAGCAGAGAACCCGACTTCCCGGACTCGCAGGCGCAAAGACCAAAGACGGACCAGAGGAGGGTCTCATTTGACGAGGCGCGCTATGAGGAGACGCAATTGAGCGAACACTCTGAGTTCTTTCAGGAGCAGACACCAGATGGGAAGGCATATCTTGGACGGCCACCGACTCCTGGACGTCCATTCTACAGTCAACGCGCGCATTCTGCGGATGGAGATGATTCGCATCGGTTGACCTCGAAGAAGATCAAGCAGGCGCTGCAATCATCTCGGCGTGACCCTGAACCCGATGAACCGGCAAAATCCTCTGTGCTCGTTCATCCAGCTTTAAGTGACGAAGAGCGAGATGCGCAGCTACAAGATACTGTGGATGCTTTCCATGAAATGTCCGACCTCCGATTGATTCGACGATGCATTCACACACTGCATGACGCATTTATCGCACAAACCAGCCGGAACCGAGTGGACGATGCGAGAGCTACTGCGCATGATGGACGGACACTTCTCCGTCAAGCCTTGGACACCTGGAACGGCGCCGCACAGGACAGACTTCGATTACGAAAGCAAGAGGAAGAATTCGAGCGCATGGAGCGTAGGGCTGGCGTGTACCGAGATCTGATGATCGCGCGAAAAGGCTTCGAGAACTGGTATCGGTATCGCTTGGATCGCAAAAAAGAAACTGCGGAAGCAAGCAGATTGGTACTTGCAATGCGCTACTTCCGAAAATGGAGATCAATCACAGAAGAAAACAATTCCAAAGCACGGCAGATCCTCCTGCGAAAATTTCTGGTGAGATGGCACGATCGTACGGTCAGACGAGAGGTTGGCTACGAGCAAGCAACGGCGATCTACGAAGAGTCTCTAGAAAAGCGACTGTTCAAGCAATGGGCAATGAAATTTTGCGAGCGCAAAGCAGAGGATCTGCATCAGGAACGAATTGCCAGGCGAGCGCTGCGCAAATTGTCCGATCGCCTTCATCAACTCCAGGAAATGTCTAGGGACGCACAGATGCTGAGATCACGTCGCCCTCTTGATACCGTCATGCAGAGCTTGCGCTCCAAACTGCAGGAACGGCAAGACGTAAATGCTGCAGCTCAAGCACATTACGAGCAGAAAATACGATCAAATTGCATGCAGACCTTGGTCATTCAAGGAAGGCTGCGTCCGCTCGAGAAGATCATGTCGCTACGGGTTACTCTGACTTTGCAGCGGAAAGCATTTTCTGTGTGGAATGTACATCTTTCGCTCACTCGCCAGGCCGCGGAGATCGATCGGAAGCGTGTCCTTCAAGGCGCTTGGACGAGTTGGAATGATACGCTTCGAACACGTGCGCTTGCGCAACGTATTGATGAGCGTGTGCTTGTGGAGAACCTGTACAAGTGGGTGCTTCAGGGACGTCTGAATCTGTTCCGCAGAACAGCGGATGCTCGTCTGGCTCGCCATGCGCTTCTGCAACTCCACGATGCCGTTGACGACTATCGTTCGACTTTGGATCGCCGTGTCGAGATTTTTGCCGAGAACCAAAGGCGCCGCAGGCTTGCTTCCAGCATGGTACATCTCAATCTCGCCTTCCGGCGACAGGAAGATGCGGAACGAAAGGCTGTCGAATTTGTGAACAGCCGAGCCTTGCCTGACGTTTGGGGTCAATGGAAGGCGGAGACTGAACACGCTCGAAAGTTGGCGAAGATGGCAGCAGATGCACGATGGTACTGTCTTGCTTCTTCGGCGCTCAAGACTTGGCGGTCTCGGACTACTGAGCACCAACATCAGCGTCGGAGAGACGCGTACGTGCAAGTCCGCGCACGTGTGAAGTACAAGATGGTTAGCAAATGCTTCACAACCTGGCGCACCAGAGGAATTGAAATTCGTTCTATGGAAGAAGAGGCGCAGCGTCGCGCGCAAGCACGACTTTTCGACGTTGGCATACAAGCATTTGACCAATGGCGAGAAGCCACTCGAGCGAAGAGAGAGCACGAAATCCAAGCAGCCAACATCGATGACCAGAGACTCTTGGTGTCAGCTTTCGCAGCAATGCTGGCTCGCCACTCTGAACGAGTCACTTTGGAGCAGCGAGCAACATCCTTCCGCCTCGAAACAGACCTCGCACTTCAAGCCTCTGCCCTCAAACGCTTACAATGGGCGACTTTCACCGTCTCACAACAAACAAACACTGCTGATGCGCTGCTGGCTCGCAACTTCGACAAACACTTCAAGAACATGTTCAGGCACTGGTCCACGAAAGCCTCGGCCTTGCGAACAGCACGGACAGCCAAACTAGACGAAAGCAACGAACCCGAAAGCCCCAGCATTCGTTCAGCCTCCCGAGCCGCAGCGCGCTCAGCTTCAAGAGAACGCTTCACTCCGTCGCAGTCCACATCCTACACCCCTGGAACACCAGGCTACATGCGTACGCCCTCGCGCTCCCGCCGAGCAGGCCGCTTCAGACCCATCCCAACACCAGGAGCCGTCACACCCTTCGCTTTCGACCCCGGCTATCTGGCTACCACTCCGGCTCCTTTCACCGCTGCGAATAGTCCCATGCCGGCCGGTCTGACGCCGCAAGTCACGCCTTTTGCGCGCAAGTTGAGAGCTGGTGGGTTCGTGGAGATGCCGCCGAGTGCTCTTAGAACGAGCGTGTTTGGGCGCTCTTCAGGAGCTGCGGCGATGGGGACCGGCAAGAGTGTGAGGTTTGCTAGTGCTAATCGGTTTGCGAGGAGTACCGCTGGGAGGATCCAGGCGAGGAGGGAGATTGAGGAGGTTGGTGAAGGGGAAGGGCATTTCAAGAGTAGTTGAGGGTCATGTGTGGAGTGGCAAGGAGGAGGCTAGATACCCAATGCTGATGCGTTTTTCAAAGTACACAGGCAACAGGTCCGCGTCGAATCTTAGTGATATTGGCATGATTTCAGGACATTGATGACCAGCAGACACACAAGTCGTCACCTAAGGTACGTAGAAAATTCGGGGGTTCGTGGCCTTCAGAACGGGGAATCCGGGCTTAGGCTTTTGCGGCTTTTGGAATTCGGCCTCGCCATATGAGCAGCCAATCAGATGCCTCGCAACCAATATCCAGAAACGACTACGACCTTGTCGATGATGACGGTCTTGGAAAGATCTGAGAATATAAGGAGACACTAATCTAATCTCCTACTCCCAGCGTTCCTCATCACGAAAATTGCCCCTCATTGCCATCGTTGTCTGTACCTCCAAGATCAACTTTACCTGCTGCTAATTGAAGAGGCGTGCGTACAAACTCGCGCTTGACCATATTACCGCACGATGCCTACTATCCAAGATGTCCGACAATTTCTTTTCGGTCAAGCCTTCGGCAAGGTGGCTCTACCCAGTGTCGATCTATCAGGAAAGACGATTGTGATCACAGGCGCGAACACAGGTCTCGGCCTTGATGCTGCAAAGCACCTGTACGAACCCCCCGAGTTTCTTGCTCCAGTTGCTGAGCTGACCTACGATTTTAAAGCGCACGCATGAACGTCTCACGTCTTGTCTTCGCCTGCCGTAACCTCGAGAAGGGAGAAGCGGCGAAAGCGGCGGTCATGTCCGAGGCGGGCAACCCGGATTGCATCCAGATAGATGTTTGGCAGGTTGATCTCGATCAATCCAACAGCGTCCGAGCCTTTTGCACGCGTGTAAACCGTGAGCTTGACCGAATCGACGGGTTCATCGCCAATGCAGGTGTTGAACTCATGGAATATGAACAGTCTGAAGGTCTGGAACGTACGTTGACAGTCAACGTCGTCTCGACGTTCTACATGGTCACCTCCATCTGGCACAAGCTGCAAGAAACGACAGAGAGATACAACGTTGATACGAGACTGTCCTTGGTTGGATCTCTTATCCACTGTATGGCTCCAGAGCATCAGCTTGATGTTCCTGAAGATGTCGAGATCCTGGACGCGTTGAGCGACCGCGACACAGCAGACATGAGCTCTCGCTACCCTCTCAGCAAGCTTATCGTGCATCAGTTGTTCGCCAACATGGCTCACCATGCGCCAGCACAGCCCGACTCTGCGCGGGTGATCTTCAACCTTGTCAATCCAGGATGGTGTGCCACGGAGCTCGGTCGCGCAAAAGAGCAAGGGCTCTTCGAGCGTGTTTGCTTTGCGGCGATTGGCCGTACCTCTGAGGATGGCGGGCGGACTTTGGCGCACGCTGTCACTGCTGGGCGAGAGTCAGATCGTAAGTACCTGTCAGAGTGCATGGTGAAGCCTCAGAGCGATTACGTGCGTAGCGAGAAGGGTGAGCACGTTGGGAAGAGGATCTTCGGAGAGGTTCTGAAAAGAATCGAGGCTATTGATCGGGCTTAGTTGATCGTACGCTAGACAGCTAGAGGTAGTGACGGGCTTGGGACACCGCGAGATCAAGACCCTCGTTGAAAGTCTATTGGTTTTTCAATCGTACAACCTCTTCATCTGCAGCCGATTGACTGGCATCTCTGGCCCCGGCGTCGCAACAGCTACATGACCAATTTCAGCATCGGGACGTACGTCTCCGAGTCGAACCTTCGTATTCTTAAGCCGCTTTCCAACCTGGTTTCCATCATCCATCGAGTCGGCATTGGAAATTCGCGCAAACTCGTTGTCTCTAAGTGCGAGGACAAAGGTGTCTAGAACGTCTGGGCCTCGTCTGAGGGCGTTAAGCACAGTACAAGCAATACCGGCTAAGAGCATTACGCCTGAGCTGAGGTACAGGAGGATCAGCCAAGGCTTGACGCAACGGAACACGAGATGACCCGTAGTGGAACTTCCTACGGTGCTGTCCGCCGTGGAGTAGGGCGCAAGCAAGAGGTTCTGACTCTGCTGTGTGAAATTGCCAAGCACAGCAAAAGGTGCTGCACTAGAAAGCCAGTAGGTGTTTAGGAGCTGTGACAGCCGCTCGGAGTAAGTGTCGTCTCCAATGTTGGACAGGTCGACAGCTCTGTTGCTTCCAATCGTCAAGGCGGGACTAGCAATATAGTTGAGAAGCATGCTTGATGTCTGCGAAAATTCGCTGAAAGTCCCAGCGGGAACGGCTTGCAACAAGCCTCTGAACCACGGTAGCGCGTTGGAAGAACCCGTTAAGATGGCTGGAGTAGAGCCGCCTGGTGACTTTGGTGATCTTCTTACGGCGATAGCGCCACACCTGTCCCCGATACACGACACACGCACATCTACGTTGGTCTGACTGAGCTCGCATGATGCCCTTGTTTTGGTTACAATTCTTCTGTCAGGAGCAGGGCTCCAGATGTAAGTGGACCAGATGTCAATTTTGAGCAAGGAGGAGCTGGCGACATCCGACGAAGAGACCAAGTTGATGACCATGTCAGCGTAGTTACTACCATACTTGCCATTGGACTCCCCCAATGTGCTCAGCGGTAGTGTGTAATTGTTGGTATTGTTTGAGACCATACCGACGGCACAATTGGAGAGGATGTAAGATGTTGTCAGATCAAAGGTCGAGTTGCCGCTCGCATCCAAGCCTGAGAATGGTAAACCGTTGATGGAGCTATAGACTGTGGTACCTGTGCTTCCGTTCAGAGCATACCATCCGTCCCGATCCTGGTAGCTGGAAGTAACCAGAGGCTCAATCATCGGTACCTTGAGATTTCCATACAGATCTTGACTGGATTGTTTTGAGTCAAGGGGACTGAGGAGGGCAGTGTTGAAGGCGGTGTTGATGGGAGTGAACAGCCACTCGACATGGTTACTACCAGTGGCTAAAACTCCGGTCTCGTTCAGGTCCAAGTAGCGAAGTTCATGGTCTCGAATAGAGGTCACATAGTCCGTGCTCGCGGCACGAAGTGCTGCCTGCCCGCCGATCGGTGACAGAGACCACAGCACGAGTAAGCATGGAAAAAGCGGATGGAGGTATTGGAGGCGAAAAGGCAGCATAGCTGCGCCGGCGACTGTTCGGCTGGCCATAAGCGACTCAATGATACCGACAGTAGTCCCTACTTCGAGCAGCAGGGCGGACACTGAAAGTATGAACCTGCCCACAATGGCGGCGAAGAAGATGGTGAATATGGTAGGGCCCTAGCAAAGTTGCGGTCAGCTAGTACGCTCACCCTCGACAAGCGCTACTTACAGCTTTGGCTGCTTCCAGCAGACGCTGGCTCTCTTTCGCTGTCGCTGGTTCGCCATCTTGCTGATAGATGAGAGTAGCGAAGACGATGAAGTATAGTGAGAGCAGAGATGTGCCTATGTCGAGCGCGACTGCTCCCAAGGCTGCAACAGAGAGCAGTTTCCGCGGGCTTCTGGTCTTCACTTCATGACCTGCGTGTTGCTCGTCATTCGATGGAGTGTCGTGGGCCGCGTCGATGTCCTGCAGTTCGACGCTTGTGTAGGCCACAGGTTTGCGATATCGCGACGACATTTAGGAAAATCAAGCTTGTGAGAGAGACAACAGTCATACATGATCTACGAGTCTTTCGCTGGGCGAGGCTGCGTATATGTACTCATTGCCGATCTCAGTGAAGTAACTACTTCTGAGGTCCGGCGGGCCTGGGTCGCAAGCACGCAGCGCATGCATGCAAGCCAGCGACAGATACACATAAAAGAAACTCAAATGACTCCAGCCTGCTCGAGCTTTCGGATCGTTTTGACGAGACGAAAAGAAAGCTAGGTCTTTTCGGCAGGCGAGGCTGTAAGGTGGCGTCCAGTCAGGGCGACGCTCGAACCTTGGGCGCATCAGGCTGCAAAGGGGTGCGATAGCGTACAACAGAAACAGGCAACAGATGGTACGCAAAGGTACAAGAAGAAAGTCGACCAGACAAGGAATGTTTGCTGTTGTGGTTCTGTCTCACGCCTGGATTGAAGTGCAGTGCGAGAAGATACGCGAGAGATGGAGGTGTCCATCACGGCAAAGCGCCTAGGCTTGCACAGCCTCCCTGCGATTTGATTTGCTGGCTGCATCAGAATCGCTGGCCAGATCTCAGAGGCTTGCATTGCTTCTTTGAGGTGCTGCAGCCACGTCACATTCATGGCTGAAACTCAGGTCGATGGCCAAAATAGCGACAGGCTGTGTGCCGCGAGAATGACCAGGTCGAGTTCTCGATGCCCCCATTAAAACTTACACATCACCCATGTTTAGCAAAGCATGCTGATAATTTTGATTAGCAATGCCTCTCTCGTCTCTACCATGGATTAGACCATTTGTGGATTGGTGGGTTGCGCATGACCATACGGTGCGACAGGGCCATGTTTACTCCAACATAGTGGCCAGCGACAACAGTAGGGTACACAATGGCGACAATCACAGCACCCAGATTATCCACTACCATTCCTACAACATCTCCGAAGGTCCAATATCAATAAAACGCAAAAGACTTGTCGACGATGTTGGGGACGAACCTAGATTCAGAGACCACCAAGTACTGGAAAAAGCTCTGGCAAAGCTTGCAGACTTCTCTACAAGCATAGGGCACCAGAAGCAGAACGTTGCGGCATCGAAGATAGCCCAGAGGATAAGTATCATCCTCGACGCGTTCAAGCAAGCGGACAATACGGCCGGAGAGGGTCACGCAGCAGAGGAGCTTGACAAGCTCAAATACCGGGCTATTCTTGCTAGACGAGTTGGCGTCAATACTTCCGCTCAGCTTGCGAATAACAAGACACGTGCAAAAGCTATCGAGGTCTGTCGCCAGCACGATACAATGGAGTTCGGACATTGGATCATCACTCTCTCGACGAGGACTGTAAAGTATCGAGATGAGAGTGGTTTGGAGTCTATCGAGTCATTATCGAGACTGGAGCTTTGCGCCAGACACAAAACGCAGTTGCCAACGTCTCCTGTCACTGTTCTTTTCGGCGAACGTACTGACTTCCATGAGAGTCGTTTCATACCTCCTACTATCATGGCGTATCGACCAGTCAGCAAGGATTCCGAAGTGTTCGCACTCATCAAGAATGACGATATCGACGGCTTCAGAGCACTACTGTCAAGTCAACGAGCGACGGTTAGGGATTGTGACGCAGACAATCAACCACTCTTATACGTAAGTGAGTACGATGACCTGAGGTAGAGCTAGCTGACAATTGAAGCTTGCATGCTCCAGTGCAAGTGTAGAGTGCTGCAAATTCCTGATCGCTAATGGCGCTGATGTCGATGCCGGAAGCTATTCGGCATGGAGGTATGTGCGTGCGTGGCTATTGTCTACCCATGAATTATCCGCGTCACTCAGTTTTCGTCCGCTCGTATCATCGCAATTCGCATCTAGATCCTTTGTATCTGACACGTCGCAGCCCTGAACGACACATAGAGACACCTCTCATGGCTTTAAGAGACAGGAATGAGTACCAACATCGCGCGCTAGAGCCTCGTGCCATGCAGTGCAGGAAAATGCTACTCGAAAACGGCGCAGATCCGACAATTTCTAGTTCGGCTTGGGAACACTGGTCGCCCATAGCTAGAGCCATCACACACTTGACTACAGGCTCGCTTCTCGAATCAACAGTAAGTTCGCCTGTGCTCTCGAGATGTGAACGGCATGCTGGGGCTAACTGCGACGAAGGCTTGTGTTGATCTGATACTCGGCGAAGGCAGACACTTCATCGTGTGGCAAGATCTCCGAGTCAAAGATACAAGTTTCTGGCTTTGGGCTTGCCAGGACGGTTCCCCTCTGATGCTACGAAAGCTTATGAATGCAGGATGTGATCCTACCGAAACCGACAGCAACGGATACAATGGCCTTTTTGTCCATGTTCTGCAATCACGTTCGTATACATGGACTGCTCAGACATCGCTGAACTTTGAAGTAGTCAAATTGCTCCTCGAACACGGCGTTGACCCCGACGCAAAGGATTCGACTGGTCGCACTGTTACCGATCATCTTGACAATGACGCTACAGACATCCACGGAAGCTATAGGCAAGACCTATGGTACTGTGTCCGGAAAAGACTGGGGTTCAAGGTTCAAAGCGAACCTTCATTACAGTCTAGGCGATGGCGTTTCCGCTATACGCCCGAGCACTACCGCGCCTTGCTTTATCTCGAGTCGTGGGATCAGCAGAATTTCGAGTCGCAGATGGAGCTGCTAGAAATACACCACCCATTGAATGAGGACGAGATTTCGGCGAGAGAGAATTGGATGGCGATGACGGGAAGATCAAGTTATGAAGGTCGAGAAGCGAGCAAGTGACTCGATAGCAATGTCCATATCCCAACTGAATAGCACTTGCCTATGTAGATCCGGTTGCTTCAGCGTCCCCGCTAGTTCGACCATCATTCCACCTCCTTCAAATCAAACCAGGGCCACCAAATCTGTTCAGCCGTAGCCCACAAAGCCTTTGCTAGCTCTTGTAGCAGCGACTTTAGCCGTTACCCAATCTTCCACTCTATTGAGGAAGAATCTGCCCCGACGGTATCTCTCCAAACCCAAGGCTAATCCTCTGACACGGCGGCGCACCCGTAACAGCATCAATCCCCAACGACAAAAACCCATCGCAGACCGCAAACCCATTGCCCTGCGTCCCCGGATACTCCGCTCTCAGCACGCCCTCACACACCGAGAAAACCGGCGTGTTAGCCGGCGTAGTCCCATTTTCAAGAAACAGGAACGGGAAAGGATCGCGACTGTTCTTCTCTAGGGTCAGGACATCTAGAGAGAGAGAGGTGACGAGCTGCTTTTGAGAGTTGAGGGAGAAAAGGTCGGTGTTTATCGCCCCGTCTCTGAAGGTGATGAGGGTGCCGGAGCTACCGGGGCGGTCGCTGGGGCGGGAGATGTGGCCGTAGCTGGTGGTGCTTGAGGCGATGTCGGAGAAGAGGAGGGAGAAGGCCCTGGGTGCTTCCGAGGTGCGGGTGACGGTGGTTGTTATGACTGTGCTTGAGGTGGCGGTGACGCTGGAGGTTATGGTGAGCTGAGAGGGGGTTAGTTGGTTGAGAGATTTATCCGGGTAAGGAGGGAGGAGCTTACGATGTCGGTTGCGGTGACGGAGCGGACGACGTTCGTGGTTTGGGTTGTCACGATTGTGGCGGCTGAGTAGATTAGTCAGTGGAAATCTGCAAATGGCGATAAGAGATCAACATACTTATCACAGGCGTCCTCGTCGCAGTCACAGTCTGTCGGGCGTTAGTACCAATCCTGCGTCAAGCATACCTTTGAAACACCACTCACCTCTATAGTCGAGACTGTTTTAACAATCTTCGTCGAAGTGGTAGTAATCGTCGTCGTCGGCGTTTTGGGATCTGCGCATCGACATCCAGAGGAGATGCCGTTTGAACCACTCTTATCGGCGCAAGTGAACGGCTTTTGGCCCTGCCTCTTTTCTTTGATCCGTGGTGCGTTTGTCACGATGGGCGATGGCGCGGGGAGATCACAGACGAAAGAAGTGGATGTACTGGGTTCTGTTAGCTTGGTAACGTATGTTAGATCGGAGGATTGACTCACGCAGTCGACACGTCAGTCACAGTCGCGACGGTGCTGGTGACCGTAGTCGATCCGGTGTACACAGTTGAGACCGTGGTAGTGGAGATGGGAACTTCGCTGGTCTCGGTCCTGTGTCACATCAGCAAGGCACACTCCATGACCTCCATCCATCCACGTCCACTGCGCAAGACTCACTGAACAGCAACAGTCGTAACCGTCGACCCATCAACAACACTAGTCGCAGCACTCTTCTTAGTAACAGTCTTCGTGTACGATGTTCTGTGATCGTCAGCATAGCGCCGTCAACCCACTGCATATTCATCCACTCGTACGATGTATCAGTCGAAGTCAAAATCTTCGTCGACGTCGTGATCGAAAGGAACGACGTGCAGTACGACTGTATAGACGTGGGGTTGTAATCGTAGTAAGTCAGCAGGCAGTTGTAGACATTGCTGTTACATTTGTCCGCGCGAGGACCTTTGCCCTGCTGCTGTTCTGCGAAGGGGTTTGCAAGAGCTAAGGTAGCAAGAGCGGCAACGAGGGCGGTGAGGAGATACATTTTAGGGACGTAAGATCAGGGAGGAGAGTTGTTCAGCGTTGGATTGAGAGCGAAAGTAGTCAGTCAGAGGCCTTATGGCTAGATTATTGCTGCAAGGAAGATGGTTGTACTGGGATGGCCACAGCTTGTCAATGTCTGATGGCCTGACCGTGATATGGCGAGTGCATATTCGGGAATGTGAAAAGGTGTGTGGTTGGCTTTGATGGTCGTACAAAAGAGGCTCGATGAGCTGGGTGGCATTTTGACGGTCATCAACAGTACTTTGCGATTTCCGTCTCGAGTCATCGTTACGCCAGAATCGATAGTACTCTGTCGCTTCGCGAGATAAAATGCCATCGTGCGATCTCAGAGGACATGGCGACCCGCAGGGAGCGCATCCAGTGGAAGGGAATCTGGAGGTTCTAGACCAAGTTTAGCTCGACAGCATGGAATGTTGGATACCACCAGATCGGTAGAAAAGTGATAAGATTGAGACATGCTCATCGAGAACGTGCTTCGTGTATAGCATATCTATTGGCGCTGTAAACAAGCATCTACCCCAATTGGCGCGCAAGATCGGGGTACCCACAAGCGATCATCGCATCTTCCACGACTGCTTGCCCTGTTCTTGCGCCTCCTTAGCCTCCCACTGAGCCGTGATGTTCAGTCCACGGCCCTCCTCATCCTTCAGGAACTTCACGACACCACCAACAGCAGTTCCAGAAGCGAGCTTGTTGCCGCCCTTGCCCTTGCGGTCGATGATGCATGTACCACACTGCCAGTGCGTGCGCTTGGTCATCGGGCTCGTGCTGAAAGTCACCGCACCCTTCTGTGCGGACAGCTTGTCCTGCTCCTGGGGCTCGATTCTACCGGGCGCGCCAGCGGCGACGGGCGGCGCAGGTGAGAAGACGGTGTCGAACCATGTGCACCATGCGTCCAGAGAGTCGACATCCTGGTCGAGCTTGACTTCGAATGGTACCTCGAATTGAAGGTCTTCGGCAGAGGCCTGGTGGAGGTCCCACATCGCCACAGGCTGCTTCTGGGCGGTGGAGCCGACGACTGTCTTCGCAGGAGGGTGCTGGACCACGACGTCGTCAAGAGCGCCCTCGAGCATGCAGTGCATGTTGAATCCATAGACGTCGTTCCAGAATGTGATGTTGTCGGAGACCCAGTCGGGGTCTGCGAGCGGCGCGAGGTGAACGCTGACGTGGCTGGGGACCATGAGACCGTCGAATGAGCCGTCCTCGCGACGCTTCATGAAACGGTCCCTCATGCAGAAGACGGAAGGCAGCATGTTCTCGAAGAACAGGCAGTAGCCCATCCACTCGCTGACGATGATGTCGACGTGCTTGTAGCCGTTGGGGAGCTCGTGGAGATCCTCCACTTTGCCGCGGACGAAGGTAATCTGCTTGTCGAGACCGTTCTCGATTGCAATTTGGCGAGCTTTGTCGATGATGGCGCTGTTGTCCATGGCGAAGACCTGCTTCGCGCCAGCCTTGGCGCAGAACATGGAAAGGATACCAGTGCCGCAGCCAACGTCCATGACGACCTTTCCGGCGAAGAGGTTCTTATTCTCGTAGATGAAGTCGCGGTAAGCCTCAGTGCGGACAGTGTCCTGAAGCATGACCTGGTGGATGTCGTTGAAGCTGTAGCTGTCGAAGTAAGAGTCGTCGTAGCGCTTAGCCTTGGCCTCCGCAGCGCCGTCGTCCTTGCTTGGTGCCTCCGACCAGCGCTTCTCCAGAGTCTCGCTGACCTGTGAGCGGTAGACGTCGAATTGCGATTGAAGCTTGCTGAGCTGCTCTTTCAGCTTAGAAACTTCGTCGGTGGCGTTGCTCTCGCTTGTCTCCTCGGGTTGCTTGCCGGATGCGTTTCCATCGACAGCCATTGACTCGAGCTCATCGACGCTGAAAAGCAGCGCATCGTCCTCAAGCACAGGCTGCATGAATTTGTCGTCCTCCCAAGCGGCAGGGCTCTCAACGTCAGGCTTTGCGTTGCCATCTTTCACTTGGGAACGCACGTAGTTCACAAATTTGATCATGCCGAAAAAGTCAAGCGCTGCACAAATCCGTCAGTTCAACGCCCTACAGTCCAAACGGGCTCAGAAACGGCTCAACGACCTACCCACCATGACGGGTGCGGATTGCCACAAGATCGAACTGATGCTGGGCCTTCATGTGCTCCAAAGATTGCACAAGCGATGTCGACGACTCGCTGCAGAACAGACATTGCACGTTAAATTCTTCATTGTCTTCTTCAACGTCGTTCCAGCCCTCGCTGTCTTCGCGGACGTTCAGGGCGTCAAACTTCTCCACGGGCTCGTCGTCGATTTGCTGAGTCGAGGGCCCAGCGTTCACAATCGCATCGATTGAAGACATCTTTTCGGTGTTGTGAGGCTGCTGGTGGCGTGTGCTCTGTGTGTCGAACTTCTTTCTTGAAGGGTTTGGAACGACTTTGCGGAGAGTGGGTCAAAGCTTGGCGCTTGTATAACGGTTGGAGCCCGATGCAAACGAACGTTAATTTTTACAGGCATACAAATATTGATGGAAGATGCGTGAGTGAATAGCTCGAAGAGTGTTCTTCGGGAGAAGAAAATACGTGGACGGTCGTTTATTCATACATTTTCCCTTCTATTCTAAATTTTTGTTTATCCTTGAAATCACGCTTTTATCGCTCGCTCCAACGCAAAGCAAGTAGCCAATTACCACTCCGTGTATCGAATAGCACCAAAATTTTACTCGTCCTTGGTGTACTCCGACTTTTGTCTCCACTGCTCGCCGTATCTTGAAATCAGGAAAGGAATGGGAGACAGCATCGCGCACGCCACCGACAATATCGTGAAACCTAGTCCATAACCGACCTTGTCTGTCAACGGCGCGGTGACCAATGGCAGGAAAGTTCCCATCAGACACCTGGTGATGAGGATAGCTGTGATCGCCGATGCAGAGAACAGGTTGAAAGCATCCACCACGTATGCCATGAGAGGAACCATTGACATGATGACAAATACGCCGAACAAGACGACGGTGAGCAGCATAAGGGGAACCGGGAGGTTGAGTTCCGGAACCCAGCCGTAAAATGCAACGACGAAGGGCAGAATGACACTGCTAACCATCATGAGCGGTAGGCGGTTTTCCGGAGTCGCTTTGCCCGACTTTGCTGCCAGTTTAGTATAGATGCGGTCAAGCAGCCGGTTGCAGATGATCAAGCCGATGACAGATCCCAGGCTGAAGCTGAGGAATGCTGAGCCGACCATGGCTGGCGTGAAATTGTATTGGTATCGCAGGATATCCGGGAAAGTCGTTGCCATGACGTAAAACCAGGTGAAGGCCAGAGCGCCGTAGAGTGACATGATCTGGAGCACGAAGGAGCTGTAGAAGACTCTGACTGGTCGTGCAATGCAGGTCATGAGGCTCATGTCTGCTTTTGCGGCATCATTTTCGGCCTCGTCTTCGATTGGAAGACCCTGCTTGGCCAGCACCTTGACCTTGTATGTCTCGCGGAAGCAGGTCAGGAACACTGCCTCGCAAACGATGGAAAGTGCAATGGCGAGCCACATCGTTCGCCTCCAGCCTAAAGTTTCGGTGATGGCGCCTGAGATGGCCGGTCCAATGGCACCTCCAAGTAGTGGTGCGAACATGACAACAGACATGGCAGAACCGCGTTGCTCTGACGGGAAGATGTCGCCAATAATCGCCGGGGCCAGAACGTTTGACGCTACTGTCATTCCAATGAAGAAACGGGAGAAAATCATCAGGCCGACGCTGTGGCTGAGCACGCCCATGATGCTGCCACAAATGAAAAATACATTGGCAATGTTGAAAACCGGGTAGCGGCCGTATCTTTCAGATAGAGGAGCAATCAGAAGGGGGCCAGCTGCCTCGCCAAGTTCCCAGATGGTGACCAGGAGGATGCTGCCAGTCTTGCTTTCTTGACCGCCATTCAAGTCGGAAATGATTTGGCCGGCTATGGGCACGACGGAAATGCATGTGAAGGTGCTACTTCGATGTTAGAATTTTTTCAATGATACCCTGATACCGTGAGATACTCACACAGTAAATGCCGTGAATGCAAGCAGAGCAACCAATCCCCATTTGTAAGCGAACGACCACTCCTCAGGTAGGACAACATCGTCATAGACCTCTTCACGGCTCTTCACCTGGCGCAGCAACGGCTGCCTTTCGTCGACCGTCATGCTCTCCTCCGAAATTTTGGCCAGAGTTTGCCTGCGAGTCCGGGAGTAGGGCATGTAGCAGAGGGGTTTAATATATGGCAAGACTGGCCAGTATCACATGAAAAGCACGGTTGGCACCAACCAAAACAAAAAGCTCGCAGCAAAGTTCCTTAGCACGCCATGCACGCCATGAATAATCGCAACGACAGTCCGATAGGGCGCCGGCTGAAGCCACCCGAAGAAATTTGCCGGGCTCGACTTCGAAGCTCCGCTCTTCTGGTGAGATTTTGACAAGGCGGGCAAGGGTCTCTTTCTCGAGCCCTCTCGCTTCTCGCCTTTGCTGTCCTCACCCAGCCTGCCGATCTGCAGTAGGCCTTAACTTTGTTGTTCGGCTATGCTTGGGCCGCACGCTTGCAATCGGCCATTGAGGTCTTGTCCCGGTGACAGTCGGCTTCGCCGTGATAGCAAGGCCGCGCCCACGGTACATATACCACCGACATGGCCACTGCGACGCGTTCGAGCTATCCGGCCATATCGCACGACCGACGCGATGGAGTATTCGGCACCTCCACGGACCCTGCAGAATAGACACGCATGCGCCACTCACCACCATTAGCGCGATGGGGACATTTGGCGAGAATGGATGGTTGACGTTACATAAGGATGCAAGGGGACAACAGACCCACAGGGTTGCTTAGCTCATACAGCAACACTGCACGTGCTGGGCTGCTGCACAGAAGCAAATACCAATGTATTCGCAGACTGCACGCACCTTCGCTGCCATGTTCACGCTGGATGTGCATCGCGGCGCACCCGAGCGGCGTGGACGGCGGGCTTCCGATCCTCAAGCTGACGCCGTCCTCACGACACACAACCAGAGCCTTCAGTTGTTAGTACAACAGGTCTGACCGAACAACCACCTCGCCATCATCCAGTGGTCACCACTCATCTGCGAGGAACAAAGTCAACATCCATACCTCGAGACGTATCCTCTCAAGCCTCGGACAATCACGCACTCGACGCGCCACGACTCCAGGCGAGTTCGAAGCTTCTGCTTGCAGGCAGCATCGGAGGGCAACATGTGCGCTCAAGGCAGAAGAGCGTGTATGAGTGCACATTTCATTTGGCTGTAGTATACCTGCCTGATGCTGTCGCCGGGCTTGCCTACCTGCTCTATTTCTTCGTTGGCCTCAGACCTGGAAGAGCCTCGATAAGCATGAAAATTTGCTGGATACCACCTGGAACTGGACTTTCAAACGCCATAAGCTTATGTCACATAACATTGGCTTGACTGTACTGTTCAACGATTAGCATTGCTTCATACTCGGTCACCATGGTTCTGAGCAAAAATGGCAAGTCTTTCGATAACAGCATATCGTTGCTCGCACAAACACACCAATGATGCTGGGAAGCATATTCTATCCAGGATTCCCAGTCAGCGCCATGGCTGTCTAGAACACCTTCTTCGTTACGCTGTTCTCCGACGAGATGCTCTCATATACCGAACACGCTTCTCTCAGCGCTCTCGCAGATCTGTGTTTGAGTCAGCAGGTATGGGCATACATCGCACCTTCAGGACCGTTCAAGCCAACCGGTGTTTGGACACAGCTCTCTATGGTTATGCAAACTGGACCAGCTGGTTTCGTTAGGCATATTCCTCATTTCATGCCTTTATGCCAGCAGGGATCATGCCGAGAATCCAGTATGCTTCTTGCACACTTGTCGCCTTTACCATGGCGCATGTTCTGAATTCACTGGGTGTTCTGCCATTGAGACTGCGAGCAACAATGTGTCATACGCTGCTAGCGGTGTACTCATATCGATGGGCGCAACTATTGCCTTCGCTTCTGGTCCATTGAAGAGCTCTAAGCGCGGTCATCATCTTTGGCTCTCGTGGTTTTCGCCTCGCTTGTCTCACGGTGGATCCGCCTTGAATGCTCTCGAGACGGATCGCATTGCGCGAGCGATGTGCCAGTCGTAAAGTCAAGCTTTTGTACACATCCTCTTGCCACGTTCAGCGCCCTTTCAGGAGATCCCACCCTACACTATCCTTCCACCAGGTTACACTCATGTAGAACGGACTACCGGGACCATAAATTGCTGCCAATGGGCCGTCGTCTAGCTTTACTATGAGGACGCAGACGTGACGAGTGCTGGGGACGTTGCCACGGAAAAGGTTCTTCGCTCTATTCGCGGCCTCCTCTTGCTCTTGGCGGTTGTAGCAAGTCGCTATGAAGACGCGTTGGCGCCCCATCCGTTCATGGAGGACTTCCTGCACCTCACGGTGGATCTGGCGGTTGACTCGCAAAAGGCTTTCGAGAGCCACAAACCATGGGCCCATGATCTCCACCATTTCCTCAGAGTGCTTGAGGGTGCTCTCGTAGACGTCCTTGTAGATAGCGTCTCGCAGCTCTTGGGGTAGCTTCTCGAATGTGGATCTGTCGTCCACGTTGGTCGCGGCAGCTTGTGTCGGCTGGCCATCACCAGGCACACTAATCCATGTCAGTTTGCTACGCAGACTACTTCCCAGTGGTGCCACTCGAAGTACTTACGAAGGCGATGGGTCAGGCGAGGCCTCTTGCTGCAATCTCTTAGGCGACGAGTCGGGCGAGGCCTCTTGCTCCAACTTCTTCCTCTTTCGCTGCGCTTGCCGCGTTTCGACCATTTCTGCAGAACCTGCTGAGAAATTAGCATCTTATCCGATTCGGTACGGCCTTGGTTCGAGTGTGCATACCTCAGGGATCTATGTCCAGATCGCTGTGGCACTTTACCGTGGTGCTTGTGTGGCGAGACAAATCCGCGGAGCAGGATTCCCGCTTGGATGAACACACAAGCCCCTAGCAAGCTGGTCGCCGCGGCGATTGCATAGCCTAACTTCGCCAAACAAACAAAGTGCATTACATCAATGCATGAATTTATGAGTGTCTATGCAACTGGTGGGGTATTGTTCACACTTCTTTCTCCAGAGTGTAGAACTAGGCATGCTTGTATCAACGGCCCTCACGAAGCAATTGGCCATTGTTGCTTCCGAGAGTCTTGCAAAGCTACGCATGCTGCGCTTCGATCGTATGCTATTACCAGCCGCGGTAGTGCTCTGAACACTTCCTCGATGCTCCTCAGAGTCTCACAGCATTACACATTCTGCTAGTCCAACGTACGCTCTTATCAGCCACGGCAATGTTCTAAGACCTTCCTCAATGCCACCGAGGGTCTTGCGACGGCCCGCATGCTTCCCTGCGAACGTATGCTGGTACCAGCTACGGAAATGCTTCAGGCATTTCTTGAACGCCGATGAGAACTTTGCAATGGTATTTACGCTACGCTTCAATCGTATGCAAGTACCAGCTGCGGTACCGCCTTGACCAGTTCTTGAATGCCACCGAGAGCCCTACCACGTTTTGTGCGTCGAAGCTGCTGCGCAGCGCACACGTGCTGCTACCAATTGCAGATGAGGTTCACCCGATTCGGTCTTTGCTCTGAGTGAATTGCTACAGCTGCGGCCACCCAGAGACCGAGACACTCAAGATAACGACGCATGCAACGCCGATGCACACGACCGATACTAGTACCATCACTGTCATTGGTCTCAAGCATCGATATCACAAGCAGACCGAACTCTTTGTTACGTCGGTAGATTGCAATGTGTACCTCGCCTCTTTTCGTATGCGTACCGCCGCATTCAGGCCTCAAGTACAGACTACAGTACCCGCCGAAGGGATGCAATTCCATCTTGTTTGTATGCTCTATGCTTATGCTACCAAATAAGCTCTATTCACAACCATAGCAACAAAAAGCCATTTCCCTCCGTATGTCCACATGCAGAGGTTCGAGGCAGCCAAGACTTAGCGCAGTGCTTTGACGATGTTCCGATATTTCCGGGGCTAGACATATTGAAAGCTATCAAGAGCTAGACAGCGTCCAGTTTCAACTCAGCGTTAATTCCAACCATGTTGTCTAGCGACCTTGTGCTTGATCAACGGCCTTCTGTACTTACTGGGACTGCGCCAGCAAAGCGATGTCTTTCACCACCTCGAGGCTGATTTTCTCACCCGTTAGTGGCCATGAGAGCTCGACCATGCGGCAAAACTTGTTCACAATAGCCAAGGACTCATTTGGGTTCGCAGGAAGTCCAGGGACTGCAAACTGTTCCCTAAGCAAGGCTTGGAGCTTGCTCGAATCCAGGTAAGGAATCATGTCGTTAGTTCTTGGCAACTCAATGCGACGCAGGAGCATCATGCCGGGGCGTTTTCCTGTCTGCCTGTGCCACTGTTTCATCGCTTCCCAGAAAAACCAGACAGCGGACTCAAGCCGGGCGTCGCTTTGAGACCGACGCCAACCCTTTACGACCAAGCTGAAGGAGTTCCGGAACGGTGATGAGGGAGACAGCAGCAATTCGAGTTCAGTGTACCTGCTCCACGCCTTTTTGGCCTCCGAGGAGTCGAGATGAGCACATGTAGCCTTGAACTTGGTGTGGCGACGGAGGAAATTCTTCAGAGTCGCAGAGGCTGCGACGAATTCTGCTTGGTTGCGCAGCGGTTTGAAGGCCTTGGTGAAAGCCCACAGAGAGACTTTGGTGCGCCAAATCCCAAATCCTGAGGGCTCCTCCTCGGTGTTCATGATCTCCACCGCGCCATCCTCTCCGACCGTATCCAACAAGACCCACTCCTGTATCTCGTCTTTGAGCTCCTGGGGTAGTCTGCTGAAGTCGAAAAAGGTGGTAGGTGCGACTACCGGAGTGCTCGTTTGATCATGGCTTGCGCCCTCGCCGGTCACGCCGCCACTGATCATGCTGCTATCGGCCTATGTGGATATCAGCAGGCCATTCAAGAACTTGGAAGAGAGACTAGTTACCGTGCCCTTGCCACCGTCGAGTTTGCGCCTCTTTGCAGCCCTGCGGCCGCTGGTACCGTTGCCAGCCATCTTCGTCTCGGCCTGGGTTGTCGCTAATTTCGATTCAGTGTTCGTCACCCTGCGCTGCGATATGATCTGTCGGGATAATGCTCACCAGTTCCCGGCGAGAATGTGCGAGTCGTGGTTGTTGGTGTGTAAGTGTTTGGTGGTGAAAGCACATGTGGTCGTGCATGAAGCGGCGGCGAAGGACTTTGTGGGTCTTGCGAAATTGCGTCTCCGCGGCGACCACAACGTAAGTGAACAACAACAGCGAGGGCAACAACACTGACACCAGCGACAACAATCACGGCGACTAAGCAGCAACATGCGCTGCATAACGGCTCAAGCTTTGCTATGCATGACAGCTGCACCATAGTCAGTTTAGTCACGATGTGTTCTAACGAGTTTTACGGTTTGCTATAAGGTACTACGCCCACACCAAAGAGTTTGCCAAACTGTCGAACTTGACATGCATTTCATGCTAATAGAAGAAAGCACAACACCATCTGCCAATCGATACTAAGGCTGCAGGCATTCCCGCGTTGCCATTGTTCCTAATCTCGCCGCACATCTCAGAGTCTTCAGAGAGTTCGATCATTCCCTCGTCGCATTCAACCGCTGCCCAACAACCGTGCAGTGTGTATCATCGCCGAAATTGTTGAATGTATTGATTATAGTACGCGCCCGCGGGGTCCGTAAATTGACTGCCGGTGCCGTTGATGACGGTGGGCCAGTTAGTGTAACCACCATAGCCTGCCATACCGTAGGCAAAGGCGCCGGTGGCATAGGTCGTGGGGACCACGGGTTGACTTAGGTACTCCGGATGCCTGGAACGATAATCGCCTATCAGGCCTAAATTGTCCTGTATGTCGGCACAGCCTTCGCCTTGCAAATAAACGTAAGGATCCGGACCTGGTAAGTTGTATCCGTAGTACATGGGTATTTGACCGGCGCCCATGCCTGTAAGTACACCGTAATGGCTGCTCATGGTGGAAGTCTTTCTGCTTAGGATGTTATTCCAGATATGTGGGTGTGGTTTCTGAATGGGTGGTTGGGTTTGTTGATGTAATGGAAAAGGAGGACTGGCCCGAATTTCAAGTAATTATACATGTTGCCGTTAAGCAGTCAATGAAAGTGACACTCAGCCGCCGTGGCATTGACCGTCCACCGCTTTGAATGCTACGGATTGCCGCCGCCAATATCGATCGTGAATATTTGACACATGAGGAATGAGGAGGCATTTCAATGATGCAGAACATCTCATTATACTAACAAATCCAGCAAACTCCAACTCCAAGGGTTTCTGAGCCCAGGCAACTGTCATCGCTTTGCCAGTAACTGCGGCATCTCCAAGCAAGCTGTAGACCCTTACCAATATCTCGGCCATTCTCTCCTCATCTGGTCCGGACTCATCATACTCATGTCCCAGGCAAAAGCTCTGTTGTCGCCATCGTACTGGAGTTGACTCTGCATGTTGGCCATAGCTCGACCGCTGTAGGCTTGTGGTGCTGCCCAGCGGGGGTTTACCATGACTCTTTTGTCATACCTGTAGCCTGGCCTTCCAGGAGGTTGAACAATACGACCAGCTCGTGAAGAGTATATGCCTATGGAAGCGTACTGAGGTGTCTGGCCGCGGCCCATTCCCGATACGGTTCCATATGGATTGTAGTTTCGGTTCATATTGTGGTTTGTGTGCTTCGATTTCGGTGCTGTGGAAGTCCAAGGTATATTCCAGATACTTGAAAAGGAATTGTTTTGATGTTGATGTCCAGGATTGAGGACGTTGTGGCATTGGTGGCATTTTTATATTGGTTTCTCGTTGTTTATGGTATATTGGCCGGTCACAGTTACTCTTGCTCTAGGTTTTTACTGTTGCGAGAGTAAGTGATGTTGACGTTCGCTGCGTTCGTCAATCGTCTTCGGCTTATTCATACAGTATGCAGCAGTTACTTGATTTGCTCTCCCGAGCTGGTTCACTGGCCATAAATGTCCAGTCGCCTCACAAGCTGACTTGTTCCAAAGACCAAAGTCGTGTCTTCGATGTGGCAGGAGAGCAAAAAGCTAGTCAAGCTCTAAGATCCCAAGAACTGACTCTCACATCCTGTTAGCGTAGATGTAACTACGATGACAGTATGAGAAATTTTGGATCTCTTATAGAATAATCTTTGTTCGCAATTGTTTGCTCTATCAATTTATGACTACAATTTGTTGTTTACTCATAGCGAAGTCTTATCTCAAGCTATAGTGACAATCGGGTATCGGAACTGATAAGTGATGCTTAAGTTGGTACATCGAACAATTTACACTCTACCAGACTGCCATCCTATATCTACATTTCGCTGATCGCTCATATCGAAGTCCTGTGCTTCCGTCTCGAGTTGTACTACTGATCTAAGTCGTTCCAGAAATACATTATGGCAAGGGTCCATATACGTCACCAAAGTCATCGTTCTTTGTTCAGATGGTAAGTTGAAGCATCAGTCGTCCTCGGAAAACAATGTATCTTTGTCGTCTCTTTGAAAAATGTGCAGATCATTGTCCGCAGTCGACGGATGCCCTATATCATATACCTGATGCCAAGCTTCCTTTGGTCCAGAACAACATCTTAATCACAGCAGCTCCTTACAGAACAACATCAAACCAGCAAAACAACAAACTCAAGCACCAGCAATAATGCAACTCCAAACCACTCTCCTAGCCCTCCTCGCCACTAGCGCCTCAGCTGCCGTCTGGAACGACCAGCTCAAGGTCTGGGACATCGGCCAAGTTCGCACGGAGAAAGGCCAAAACATCGCAGCCACCTATATGGGCCCCTGCGGCGGCATTCCCGAAGGCGGTCACGTTTGTGGATGGTACGAGTCTGATGGCGTCAACGCTCTGCGGGCTATCTACGTCTGCGTGAACTCCCGACTCGTGAGAGCGGAAGTCTGCAAGGAGAATAAGAAGAATAATAGATGCGTGAAGAACAGCCGTAAAAAGTGCAAGAAGTTCTTCCCGTTCAACAACCCTGATCAGATTGTTTGCATGAAGAAAGATCGAGTTGAAGCGCCTTGAGCATAGGCACATCCTTCGATGAATTGCTATTTAGCTGTCAATACAGTTGTAATCTTTCCACAGTTCCACCTGTAATCTAGTATCCAATAATTTCAATCTCAACATCTTGTGTGCGTTCGGTTGCAAGGAATCTAATTGCCCGTATACTGATCATACACTCTGACTGATGGAATCAGCGCCTCAATAGGCTACAGCTGTGGTATGTTACACGATAGTGACATGCTTTGTCTCAATCCCCGATGTCCCGTTCAAGCATTGTTCTTATCCATTGTTCATTTGATCAAAGACCGATAACCAGATACCTATCACTACAGCCTTCCATATCCCTGCTCTACATCTAACAGAAACCCAACACATCCACAAACCCCGAAAGCAAACCCAACAGAAACAAAACATGCAACTCCAATCCACTCTCCTCGCCATCTCGGCCCTCACCACTGCCGTCTCAGCATTCACAGATAGCGCCGTCTGGGACGACCAGCTCAAAGTCTGGAACATCGGCGCTGTCGCCAGCCTTCAAAGCAAGCGGGCCCACTATCGGGAAGGCGCCCCTGTCGCTGGCAGCTGCGCTGCTGCAAACCTTCGCGAAGGCGATTACGCTTGTGGGTCTCTCGAGGAGCGCGGCGTTGACGCTATGCGCGCGATCTACCGCTGCACAGATGGCTGGCTGGAAATCGCTGAGACATGCCATGGGAACGATCGGTGCGTGAAGAATGAGAGGAGGAAGAGGAAAAAGTTTTATCCTTTCGTTGACGGCAACAAGGTTGTTTGTCAGAAGAAGAGCAAAGTTGAGAAAGCCTGAGCGCTGGACGTTCCTCTGTGCGATCAACAGATAACATCCCAAAGACCAAAATGCGGTAGCAATCTGCAGCATCGATGCTGGCTGGAAAAGTTCTAGGCACACGAACACCAGCGGAACTCACTACCTCATTTATTCGCCACGGTATTGATCGCCCTGTTTGACCAATTTGATATTGCTCAGCATCCGATGAACCTTAAAGAAGTTATATAATACAATATCAGATACATTCAAGCACCGAATGAATCGCTCAGTGTGATAAAATGAACAAGCACATGCATTCATATTCATTGATATGTTTCATTGTGGTGTACGTGATCGTGAGGCTCCGACCCTAACCCTAGTGCTTTTCCTCCGATCTTTCTTCGTTCAATTCATTTGGCTCTTTTGAGACGATAACGATCTGAACAATTACTAACACTATTGATAGACACTAGCGTGGCTGTACGAGCACCAACCAAACAGACAAGCATGTAATAAACTTTGGACTTCATTATTCAGCTAAAACTGGACATAAGACACCACTAAGGGCCAATGATCTGATCCCCGCAGTCTGGGATCGGACAAGATCCTCCTAGTATCCCTGCGGCGCAGTCTCGTTCTTCTTGGGCTGGTTCAGCGAGAAGCTGTAAGTAGCCTCAAGCACATACGGCGCATCGCCGGGGCCGTAGATGTTGCGCTTCTCGCGCTGCCACTCGGGCTGGTTGATCGCATCAATCCAGTCCTCGACCTCCATGACGATGCATCCGTTCTTCTCGACTACACGCGGGCGGTCAGTCTCGTTGAACAGACCCTGGGTCTCCTTGAGGGTGAGGGTGCCGTTTTGGCCAGCGCACGAGTAGACCTGGAAGGCCTCCTGCTCGGAGAAGATGTCGATCTGGATGCCGGACCAGTCGGAGGAGAGGGTGGCGACGGGGGCGGCGCGCCAATCGTAGGGACCGTTCTGGGCGCGGTTGACGAGGTAGCAGGTGTCGTAGCCGGTGCAGTTGGTGCCGCAGTTGCCGAGGAGGTCGGGAGAGGTGAAGTTGGCACCGATCTGCTTGGGGGAGGACCAGAAGTCGTTGACGTCGTACTTCTGGTTAGGCAGGATGGTGCCGTTGGGGATAAGGATGCCGTCGGTGGCGATGCGCTGACCGGAGTAGGGCATGTGCAGAGTGTGGTTGAGGGCGAGCGGGGTCTCGGGGTTCTGGAAACCGTCGAGGTTCCAGTAGGTGTGCGAGGAGAGCATGATCGGGGTCTTGTGGGTGGTGGAGAAGGCGGACATGTAGATGTGCCAGTTGTAGGGGGTCAGGGTATAGGTCACGTAGGAGATGACCTGGCCGGGGAAGCCCATCTCGCCGTCATCGTCGACGAGGGAGAAGGTGATGCTGTCCGGGGTGTGGGCAACGACGGTCCAGTTGCGCCAGTCCCAGCCGTTTGCTATGGAAAGTGTTAGCTTGGGTCAATGCCATATTAATCCGCAACTCGGGAATGTACTTACAACCACCGTGCAGGGTGTTTAAGCCGCCA
>Ga0265797_10002360_pt1 | contig 31841 bp, 27 predicted proteins | sample P2T30metagenome_FD_192433 | JGI IMG/M metagenome (GOLD analysis project Ga0265797, IMG submission 192433) | Plant litter microbial communities from East Loma Ridge, Irvine, California - P2 T30 | ecosystem: Environmental > Terrestrial > Plant litter > Unclassified | place: USA: California... | reverse complement strand
TGGGGCCACACCCGTGCGGGTGGGCACGGTAACCGTGGGTGAGTTTCCCGTGTACCTCAAGGCGCTCGGCACCGTCACCGCGCTCAATACCGTAAATGTGCGTACCCGCGTGGCCGGTGAGCTGGTGAAGGTGAACTTCCAGGAAGGCCAGGCCGTCAAGGCCGGAGACCTGCTGGCCCAGATCGACCCGCGCAGTTATCGCATCGCCTTGCAGCAGGCCGAGGGCACGCTGGGGGAAAACCAGGCGCAACTGAAAAACGCTCAGGTAGACCTCAAGCGCTATCGCGATCTGTTCGCCCAGGACAGCATCGCCCGGCAAACGCTGGACACCCAGGAAGCGTTGGTGGCGCAGTATCAGGCCACGGTCAAGACCAACACCGCAGCCGTGGAAGATGCGCGCCTGAACCTTCAATTCACTGACATTCGGGCCCCGCTCGCTGGCCGGGTAGGCTTGCGCCAGCTCGACGCGGGCAACCTGCTGGCGGCCAATGACAGCACCGCCGTTGCCGTGGTTACCCAGATGCAGCCCATCAGCATCGCCTTCACCCTGCCGGAAACCCAGATCGACCCCGTGCTGGCGCACTATCGCAATGGGCAAAAGCTCAGCGTCGAGGCCTGGGACCGCGCCGATCGGGAACTGGTCGCCAGCGGTGTGCTGGCCAGCCCGGACAACCAGATCGACACCTCGACGGGTACCCTCAAGTTCAAGGCCCGCTTCGACAACAAGGACGAACGCCTCTTCCCCAACCAATTCGTGAACGTGCGGCTGCTCGTCGATACGTTGCATGAGGTGGTGCTGGCGCCCAGCGCGGCTATCCAGTTCGGTAACGATGGCACCTTCGTGTACGTGCTGGAGGGCGAAAACAAGGTGCGCGTGCGGCAGTTGAAGGTCGGCGCCAGCGACGGCAGCTCTACCGTGATCCAAAGCGGCCTGGCCAAGGGCGACCGCATCGTGCTCGAAGGGACCGACCGCCTGCGGGACGGCAGCGAGGTGGAGGTGGTGAAGGATAACCGCGCGTTGCCGGCAAGCCCCGGGGAACACCTGCAAGGCACCACGCCGAGCGAATCCAGCGGCCCGGCCAAGGCTGGCGAATGAACCTCTCTCGCCTGTTCATCCTCAGGCCCGTCGCCACCACGCTGAGCATGCTGGCGATCGTGCTGGCCGGGCTGATCGGCTGGCGGCTGATGCCAGTGTCGGCATTGCCTCAGGTCGATTACCCCACCATACGCGTGATGACCCTCTACCCTGGCGCCAGCCCTCAGGTGATGACCAGCGCCGTCACCGCCCCGCTTGAACGTCAGTTCGGGCAGATGCCGGGGCTGGAACAAATGGCGTCCACCAGTTCCGGTGGCGCCTCGGTCATCACCCTGCGCTTCAGCCTGGCGCTGGACATGGATGTGGCCGAGCAGGAAGTGCAGGCCGCGATCAACGGGGCCAACAACCTGCTGCCCAACGACCTGCCGGCGCCGCCGGTGTACAACAAGGTCAACCCCGCCGACACCCCGGTGCTGACCATCGCCATCAGCTCCCGGACCTTGCCGTTGCCCAAGGTGAACGACCTGGTGGACACCCGCATGGCCCAGAAGATCGCCCAGATCGGTGGCGTCGGCATGGTCAGCATCGCGGGCGGGCAACGCCACGCGGTGCGTATCAAGGTGAACCCCCAGGCCCTGGCCGCCGCCGGGCTGAGCCTGGCCGATGTGCGCAGCCTCATCGGTGCTTCCAACGTCAACCAGCCCAAGGGCAACTTCGACGGCCCCACGCGGGTGTCCATGCTGGACGCCAACGATCAGCTGCGTTCGCCCGAGGAGTACGCCAACCTCATCCTTACCTACAAGAACGGCGCGCCCTTGCGCCTTCGCGACGTGGCCGACATCGCCGATGGCGCCGAGAACGAGCGCCTCGCCGCCTGGGCCGACCGCAACCAGGCCGTGCTGCTGAACATCCAGCGGCAACCGGGCGCCAACGTGATCGATGTGGTGGACCGGGTAAAAGCGGTATTGCCTACGCTGACCGCCAGCATGCCGGCCGGGCTGGACGTGACCGTGCTCAGTGACCGCACCCAGACCATCCGCGCTTCGGTGCATGACGTACAAACCGAACTGCTGTTCGCCGTGGCACTGGTGGTGATGGTCACGTTCCTGTTCCTGCGCCGCCTCAGCGCCACGCTCATTCCTTCGGTCACCGTGCCGCTGTCGCTGATCGGTACCTTCGGGGTGATGTACCTGGCGGGTTTCTCGGTGAACAACCTCACGCTGATGGCGCTTACCATCGCCACGGGCTTTGTGGTGGATGACGCCATCGTGATGCTGGAGAACATCGCGCGCCATATAGAGGAGGGGGAAACCCCGCTGCAGGCGGCGATCAAGGGCGCGCGGCAGATCGGCTTCACCCTCATATCCCTGACCTTCTCCCTGATCGCCGTACTGATTCCACTGCTGTTCATGGGGGATGTGGTGGGCCGGCTGTTTCGCGAATTCGCCATTACCCTGGCGGTGGCGATCCTCATTTCGCTGGTGGTGTCGCTGACCCTCACCCCGATGATGTGCGCCCGCATGCTCAAGCGCGAGCCGCCGCACGGGCAGCAGTCACGCTTCTATCGCGCCAGTGGCGCCTGGCTGGACTGGCTGGTGGCGCGCTATTCCACGGGGCTTGGTTGGGTGCTGCGGCATCAGCCGCTCACCTTGCTGGTGGCGGTGGCCACCCTGGGCCTTACAGTGGTGCTTTACCTGGTGGTGCCAAAGGGATTCTTCCCGGTACAGGACACCGGTTTCATCCAGGCCGTTTCCGAAGCGCCTCAAGCGGTATCCTTCCAGGCAATGAGCGAGCGCCAGCAGGCGCTGGCCGAGATCATCCTGCGCGACCCTGCGGTGCAAAGCCTTTCGTCCTACATCGGCGTGGATGGCGACAACGCCACGCTCAACAGCGGGCGCCTGCTGATCAACCTCAAGCCCCACGGCGAGCGGGACCTCAGCGCGGCCGAGGTGATCGCCCGCCTTCAACCGGAGGTGAACCAGCTGGTGGGCGTGCGGCTGTTCATGCAGCCCGTGCAGGATCTCACCATCGAAGACCGCGTCAGCCGCACCCAATACCAGTTCAGCCTGGCGTCCCCGGATGCCGAGCTGCTGGCCCAATGGTCCGGCACGCTGGTGGATGCGCTGCGCCAGCGGCCAGAACTCAAGGATGTGGCCAGCGACCTTCAGGACAAAGGCCTGCAGGTGTATCTGGACATCGACCGCGACGCCGCCATGCGCCTTGGGGTGAAGGTATCGGACATTACCAATGCCCTGTACGACGCCTTCGGCCAGCGCCAGATTTCCACCATCTACACCCAGGCCAACCAGTACCGCGTAGTGCTGCAATCGGCCGACGGTGGGCGCATCGGCCCGCAGGCGCTGGAACAGCTGTATGTGAAGGCTTCGGCCAACACCAGCACCACCACTGGCAGTGACTCGCAAATGGCCAGCGGCACGGGGTCGTCCGCCAACATCACCACCGAAACCAGCACCGACACCGCCGGCAGCCAGGTGCGGCTATCGAGCCTGGCGCGGATCGAACAGCGTCAGGCCCAGCTGGCGATCTCCCACCTGGGGCAGTTCCCGGCGGTCACGCTGTCGTTCAACCTGGGCGACGGCGTATCCCTGGGGGAAGCGGTGCAAGTGATCGAGCAGGTACAGCGCGAGATCGGGATGCCCCTGGGGGTGCAAACGCAATTCCAGGGCGCCGCGGCGGCCTTCCAGGCTTCGCTGTCCAGCACCTTGTTGCTGGTGCTGGCGGCAGTGATCACCATGTACATCGTGCTGGGCGTACTGTACGAGAGCTACATCCACCCCATCACCATCCTGTCCACCTTGCCGTCCGCGGCCGTTGGCGCGTTGCTGGCGCTGCTGCTGAGCGGCAAGGACCTGGGGATGATCGCCATCATCGGTATCATCTTGTTGATCGGGATCGTGAAAAAGAACGCGATCATGATGATCGACTTTGCCCTGGAAGCCGAGCGCGGCCGCGGCCTGGCGCCACAAGATGCCATCTTCGAGGCGGCGCTGTTGCGCTTCCGGCCCATCCTGATGACTACCCTGGCGGCATTGTTCGGCGCCGTGCCGCTGATGTTCGCCACTGGCTCGGGCGCCGAATTGCGCCAGCCCCTGGGCCTGGTAATGGTAGGCGGCTTGTTGGTGAGCCAGCTGCTCACCCTGTTTACCACCCCGGTGATCTACCTCTGGTTTGACCGCACCAGCCGGCGCTTCAGCCGCCGCGCTACCCCCGAGGTGCGGGCGTGAACCTGTCCGGCCCGTTCATTCGCCGCCCGGTCGCCACCCTGCTGCTGAGCCTGGCGATCATCCTGCTGGGCGGGGTGAGTTTCGGCCAGCTGGCGGTGGCGCCGCTGCCGCAGATGGATTTCCCGGTGATCGTGGTCAGCGCCAACCTCGCCGGCGCCAGCCCCGAGGTGATGGCATCGTCGGTGGCAACGCCGCTGGAGCGCGCCTTCGGGGCGATCTCCGGGGTGACCAGCATGAACAGCCGTTCAAGCCAGGGCTCCACTCGCGTGATCCTGCAATTCGAGCAAGGCCGCGATATCAATGGCGCCGCGCGAGACGTGCAGGCGGCGATCAACGCTTCGCGCAATCTATTGCCCAGCGGCATGAAAAACATGCCCACCTACAAGAAGATCAACCCGTCCCAGGCGCCGGTCATGGTGCTGGCGCTCACCTCGCCGGCGCTGGAAAAAGGCCGCCTGTACGACCTGGCCTCAACCATCCTGTCGCCCACCCTGGCCCAGGTGAGCGGGGTAGGGGAAGTGCAGATCGGCGGCAGTTCGCTCCCCGCGGTACGGATCGAACTCGAGCCCGCCCGATTGAATCAGTACGGGATCGCCCTGGACGATGTGCGCTCGGCCATCGACAACGCCAACGTGCGGCAGCCCAAGGGGTTCGTGGAGGACGCCGACCGCGCTTGGCAGGTGCAGGCCAACGACCAGCTGGAACAGGCCAAGGATTACCGCCCTCTGGTGATTCGCCAGCAGGACGGCGCCATTTTGCGCCTGGGTGATGTGGCCCGGGTGAGCGACAGCGTGGAGGATCGCTACAACAGCGGCTTCTACAATCGCCAGGACGCCGTGCTGCTGGTGATCAACCGCCAGGCCGGCGCGAACATCATCGAGACGGTGGAGGCGATCAAATCCCACCTGCCGGCCTTGCGCTCGCTGCTTCCGGCGAACGTCCAGCTGGACGTGGCCATGGACCGTACCACGGTCATCAAGGCCACCCTGCACGAGGCCGAGCGCACGCTGCTGATCGCCGTGGTGCTGGTGGTGTTGGTGGTGTTTCTGTTCCTGGCCAATGGCCGCGCCGCGCTCATTCCCACCCTGGCCGTGCCGGTGTCGCTGATCGGCACCTTTGCCGTGATGTACCTGTATGGCTTCTCGCTCAATAACCTGTCGCTGATGGCGCTGATCCTCGCCACCGGGCTGGTGGTGGACGATGCCATCGTGGTGCTGGAGAACATTTCCCGGCACATCGACGATGGCGTTGCGCCGTTGCGGGCCGCCTATCAGGGCGCTCGGGAAGTGGGGTTCACCTTGCTGGCGATGAACCTGTCGCTGGTGGCGGTGTTCCTGTCCATCTTGTTCATGGGCGGGATCATCGAGAACCTGTTCCGGGAATTCTCCATCACCCTCGCGGCCGCGGTGGTGGTGTCGCTGGTCGTGTCGCTCACGCTCACACCCATGCTGTGCGCGCGCTGGCTCAAGCCGCGAGTGCCAGGGCCAAAGGGGCGGCTGGAGCGCTGGAGCGAGGCGGCGAATCAACACTTGATGGCCGGCTACGGCCGTACCTTGGGCTGGGTATTGCGCCATCCGGTCCTGACGCTGGTCTCGCTGCTGGCAACCATCGTGCTTAACGTAGCGTTGTATGTGGTGGTGCCCAAAACGTTCATGCCCCAACAGGACACCGGCCAGTTGATGGGCTTCATCCGCGGCGACGACGGCCTGTCCTTTACCGTGATGCAACCCAAGATGCACCAATTCCGCGACGCCATCCTGGCCGACCCGGCGGTGCTCAGCGTGGCCGCCACCCTGGGTGGCAACAATGGCACCAACAACGCCACCATTCTGGTACGGCTCAAGCCGCTGGCCGAGCGCAAGGTGTCGTCCCAGCAGGTGATCGAGCGCCTTCGGCATACCGTGCCGAAGATCCCGGGCGGGCGGTTGATGTTGTTCGCCGACCAGGACCTGCAATTCGGCGGTGCCCGGGACAACGCCAGCTCCCAGTACCAGTACATTATCCAGAGCGGGGACCTGGCCACGCTGCGCGAATGGTTCCCCAAGGTAGTGACGCTGTTCCGCTCGCTGCCAGCGCTTACTTCCATCGACGCCCGGGATGGCGCCGGCACCGCACAGGTAACCCTGGTAGTGGATCGGGACCAGGCCAAGCGACTCGGCGTGGACATGAACACGGTGATGACCGTGCTCAACAATGCCTACAGCCAGCGGCAGATCTCCACCATCTACGACAGCCTGAACCAGTACCAGGTGGTGATGGAGATCGACCCGCGCTACGCCCAGGACCCGATCACCCTGGATCAGGTGCAGGTGATCACCAGCAGCGGCAAGCGGGTACCCCTGGCTTCGATTGCCCGGTATGAAAGCAGCCTGGCGGACGACAGCGTCAGCCACGATGGGCAATTCGCCTCCGAAGCCATTTCGTTCGACCTCGCCGAGGGCGTTGCGCTGGACCGCGCCACCGCCGCCATCGAGCGCGGCCTGGCGGGGCTGGGCATTCCCGATGAGCTGATTGTGAAAGCTGGCGGCAACGCCAATGCGTTCATGGATTCGCAGAAAAGCCAGCCGTGGATGATCCTCGGCGCGCTGGTGGGGGTGTACCTGATCCTGGGCATCCTTTACGAAAGCTATATCCATCCGTTGACCATCCTCTCCACCTTGCCCTCTGCGGGAGTTGGGGCGCTGCTGGCGATCTATCTCACGGGAGGCGAGTTCAGCCTGATCTCGTTACTGGGGCTGTTCCTGTTGATCGGCGTGGTGAAAAAGAACGCCATCCTGATGATCGATCTGGCGCTGCAGCTGGAGCGCGAGCAGGCCCTGGCGCCGCTGGAGTCCATCCGTCAGGCCTGCCTGCTGCGGTTGCGCCCGATCCTGATGACCACCCTGGCGGCGGTGCTCGGGGCCTTGCCTTTGCTGCTGGGCAGCGGTGACGGCGCGGAAATGCGCAGGCCGCTGGGCCTGGCGATCATCGGCGGGCTGCTGCTGAGCCAGGTACTTACCCTCTACACCACCCCGGTGGTTTATCTCGCCCTTGACCGCTTGCGCCACCGCTATAACCGCTGGCGTGGCGTGGCCACAGACGCTGCCCTGGAAAAACCGCTATGACCGCATTGCCTGCCTTTCGCCCATCAGCTTTCCCCCTGCGCCTGCTCGCCGTGGCCTGTTGCGCAGGGTGGCTGGCCGGTTGCGCGGTGGGGCCCGACTACCAGCGCCCCACGCTGCAAACGCCCGTGCAGTTCAAACAGGCCGAAGGCTGGCGCCAGGCCACGCCTGCCGACGATCAAGCGCGAGGCGAGTGGTGGGTGGTGTACCAGGACCCGCAACTCGATGCGCTGGTAGCCACGCTCAACAGCAACAACCAGACCGTGGCCCAGTATGAAGCCCAGTACCGCCAGGCTCAGGCGCTGGTACGTAGCGCGCGTGGCGCGTTCTTTCCAAGCGTGGGCTTGAACGTGGGCAAAACCCGCGCGGCTCAAGGCAGCGGCAGCAGCGGTTCGAGCCTGAGCAACGCCAGCAGCGGCATCCGCGATACCTATAACGCGCAATTGGGAGTGAGCTGGGAGGCCGACCTCTGGGGCAAGCTGCGCAGGGGCCTGGAAGCCGACACCGCCAATGCCGGCGCCAGCTTTGCCGACCTGGCGGCGATGCGCCTGAGCCTGCAATCGGAACTGGTGCAGGACTACCTTCAGGTCCGCGTGCTGGATGAGCAGAAGCGCTTGCTGCAAGCCACCGTCGAAACCTATCAGCGCTCGCTTGAGCTCACCCAGAACCAATACCGCGCCGGGGTGGCGGGCAGCGATGCGATCGCTCAAGCGCGCACGCAGCTTAAAAGCACCCAGGCCGAGCTGGTAGACCTGCAATGGCAGCGCGCCCAGCTGGAGAACGCCATCGCGGTGCTCATGGGCCAGCCGCCGGCCAATTTCAGCCTGGCCGAGGTGCCCCAGGTTCCGGCATTGCCACAAATCCCCGTGGGCGTACCTTCCCAGTGGCTGGAGCGCCGGCCAGACATCGCCGCGGCGGAGCGCACGGTGATTTCGGCCAACGCGCAGATCGGCGTGGCCAAGGCCGCGTACTACCCGGATTTCACCCTCAGCATGAGCGGAGGCTACAGCTCCAGCACGTCGTCCAACTGGCTGAGCCTGCCAAACCGCTACTGGTCGGTGGGGCCGGAGCTGGCCCTGACGTTGTTCGACGGTGGCCAGCGCTCCGCCGAAGTGGACCGCACCCAGGCCGCCTACGACCAGACCGTGGCCCAGTACCGTCAAACGGTGCTCGATGGCATGCGTGAAGTGGAGGACTACCTCAGCCAATTGAAGGTCTACGAGAACGAGGCGGTATTGCGCGACGAAGCACTGGCCGCGGCGCGGGATTCCCTGCGCCTGACCACCAACCAGTATAAGGCGGGGCTGATCGGTTACCTGGACGTAGTCACCGTGCAGGCCACGGCGCTGAGCAACGAGCGCAGCGCCTTGAGCCTGCTGCAAAGCCGGCTGCTGGCCAGCGTCAATTTGATTGTGGCATTGGGTGGCGGCTGGGACGCCGCGGTGCCTGAGCAATGATGGGGCATAAAAAAGCCGGCCGCTGCCCAAGGCAACGGCCGGCTGTTCACCGCAAGCCGGGTTAGCCGCCAGCGCCGCCACCGCCGCCCGAGCCACCGCCCGAACCGCCCGCGCCACTGCCGCCGCCGCTGGACCCGCCACCATCTCCCGCGCCGCCACCATCCGCGCCGCCGCCGGTGCCATTGCTCATGCCGCCGGTACCGGTGCCGGTGCCTGGCGTGCCCGGGGTGCTTTGCCCCATGCCGCCGGCATCGCCACCGTTGCCGCCACCGGTGGAGGAAGGATTGGTGGAGTTACCGCTGGTGGGCGCTGTGGTGTTCGTGGATTCCGCCGCCAATGCGCCCACTGAAGTGGCGCTCAGCAGACCGGCCAGTACCAGGCCGGTCATCGTTTTTATGTTCATGGGTGAATCTCCGCTAGGTGGGGATTACCTCTATTTGGGTACGGCGCTGCGTTAAGGGTGCCTTGCGGGCGACGAACGGTCGCGCTCGAATGTCCGATGCAGCGCCCGTTCGCTGGCTACAGCCGGGTTGCGCCGCGGCGCTAGGCCTGCGGCCAGCCGCCCCCCAGTGCCTTGTACAACCGCACCCGGTCCAGCACGCTTTGGGTCGCGCTGGACACCTGCGCGCTTTGGGTTTCCAGCAGGGCGCGTTGCACGTTGAGCACGTTGAGGAAGTCGATCGCGCCTTCCTTGTAACGCTGGCGAGCGACGTCCAGGGCGCGGTCGTTCTGCTTCACCGCTTCTACCAATGCTTCGTGGTGCCGACGCTCGGCGGCGTAGTCATTCAGCGCATCATCCACTTCATGCCAGGCCGCCAGCACGGTACGGCGATAGTCGATCGCCGCCGCTTGCTGCTCATGTTCACGCAGGGCAAGGGTGCCGGTCAGGCGGCCACCCTGGAAAACCGGCAGGTACAGGCTGGGCCCATACGACCAATCCCGCGCGCCCCAGTCGCTCAGGTCGCTGCCGGCAAGGCTTTGGCTACCCACGCTCGCGCCAAGGGTAAGCCGCGGATAGAAATCGGCCTGTGCCGCGCCAGTGGCCGCGACCGCCCGGTGCAAGGCGGCCTCGCTGCGCTGAATGTCCGGCCGGTGCCGCGCCAGCTCGGTCGGCAGGCCCAGCGGTATAGTGTCTTGCGGTTGTGGCAGCGGCCGGGGCTCGATCAGCTCGGCGAACAGCGCGCGAGGCGGCTGCCCCAGCAAAGCGCTCAAGGCGTTGATCAGGCGGGCCCGCTGCGCTTCGAGCACCGGCACCCGCGCGGCGACCGTTGCCACCTGCGCGGCCGCGTTGGCCACGTCCAGTTGGGTGGTTACACCGTTTTCAAAACGGGTCTGAGTGAGCTGTTGGCTCTGCCGGGCGATCTCCAGGTTTTGCCGAGTGACCGCCAGCTGGGCCTGAACGCCCCGCAACTGGAGGTAGTCGCTGGCGGTTTCCGCCGCCAGGCTCAACAACAGGCCGTCCCGCTCGGCGCGGCTGATGGCCACTTGCGCATCGGCGGCTTCTACCTCACGGCGTACCCGCCCCCAGAGGTCCACTTCCCAACTGGCGTCGGCCGCCAGTGTCCAGAGTTCGAACGGGGCCTGGCCGTTCAGCCCAGAGGGGTCACTTAGTCCTTCGCTGCTGTTGCGCTCGCGGCTGTAGCCGGCCTGGCCACTGACGGTGGGCAAGCGATCGCCAGCGCTGATCCCGCGCAGCAGGCGGCTTTGCTCCAGGCGGTTGGCGGCGATCTGCGCGTCCAGGTTGCCGCTCGCGGCCCGCGCCACCAGGTTGCTCAGCTGTTCATCGCCCAGCCGCCGCCACCATTGGGGGTCAAGATTGCCCTGGCTTTGCGCCGCATCCCACTGGGGCGGCAACGCGGCCTGGGGTGGCTCAAAATGCGGGCCCACCGTGCAGCCAGCCAGCATGGCCGCGCCTGCCAACACTAGCCAACGGTTCATTCGCCGCCCCCGCTCACGTCTACGTCCACCACCACCGACATACCCACGCGCAAGTGCTGCATGGCTTCAGGCGCGTCATCGAAGCGAATCTTCACCGGAATGCGCTGCACCACCTTGGTGAAGTTGCCGGTGGCGTTGTCCGGGGATATTGCCGAGAAGCTCAGGCCGGTCGCCGGCGCCAGGCTTTCAAGGTGGCCATGGAAAGGCACATTGGGGTGGCTGTCCACGCGGATCTTCACCGGCTGGTTGGCACGCATGTGCTCCAGCTGGGTTTCGCGGAAGTTGGCGATCACGTAAAGGTCATCCACCGGTACCACCGCCATCAACGGCATGCCGAGGGCGACATAGGCACCCACGCGCGCCGAGCGCTGGCCGATCAGCCCGTCCTGCGGCGCCACGATACGGGTCCAGGACAGGTTGAGGTCGGCCTGGCGCAGGTCGGCCTGGGCTTTTTCAAGCGTGGCCTGGGCCACCTCCCGCTGGGCCTTGAGCACGTCGAGGCTGCGCGCGGCCGCCACTTGAGCCGCCGCGTCGCGGTCACGGGCGGCCTGGGCGCCCAGCAGTTCGGCTTCTGAGCGCTGGCGTTCCTGTTGGGTACCGGCGCCGCTGTTGGAGAGGTTCAAGTAACGCTGGGCATTGGCCTGGGCGTATTTGAGCGAGGCTTCGGTGGCGCGCAAGGTAGCGCCGGCCTGGGTGATGATCGCCGCTTGGCGCTGAATGCCGGCCTCGAGGTTTTTCAGCTCGGCTTCGGCCCCGGCCACGTTGGCGCGGGCGGCCGCTTGCGCCGCCAGGTACTCGCTGTCATCAAGGCGGGCGAGCAACTGGCCAGCCTTGACCTTCTGGTTGTCGTCCACCGCCACTTCGACGATCTGCCCGGCCAGGCGGGGCGCCACCAGCACGGAGTCGGCGCGGATATAGGCGTCGTCGGTCCGCTCCAGCGAACCCGTGGCCATCAGGCGCCAGCCACCGTAGGCCACACAGGCAATGACCGCCAATACGGCCAGGGAGAGGGAAGTTCTATGTTTCATGAAGGTACCGGAGGTTGCGGTGGATAGGCGCGCACGGGCAGCGTTACGAGAATCAGCACCAATGCCACGGCAATCGCGATCAGCGCCAGCCAGGCGTCGGCGTAGGTGAGGGTGAAGGCCTGCTCGCGAACACGCCCGGCAATGCTCGCCGCCTGTTCGGCGGGAAGCGAAGGCAGCCGGCTCGCGACCTGATCGAGCAGCGTGTTGGAATGCAGGTGTTCGCGGTGGGTAATGAAGTTTTCCAGCACCACCCCGGACACCACCGACGCCAGCCCGCGCAGGCTGTTGACCATGGCCGAAGCGAACGGACCTTCCAGCGGGTGAATCACGCCGGTGGCGAGCATCAGTAGCGGCACGACCACCATGGGCTGGCCAAAGGTGTGCAGCACTTGCAGCGGGTAGAAGTCATCGCGAATCCACACGCTGGTGACCTGCGAGGCGAGCCATGTGGCGATGCTCAGCAGCACCAGCCCCAAGGCAATCACGTAGCGGGCGTCGACCCAATTACGGTTGATCACAAAGGCAATGAACGGCGCGACCAGCAACTGCGGCAAGGCGATGGTCAGTGCCAGCGGCATGGTTTGCAACGGCCTGTAGCCCTGCACGTTGGCCAGGTAAGCCGAAGGGATCGCGCTGCCCGCCAGGCCGAGGAACATGAACAGCATCAGCGTGGCGATGCCGAAGGCGAAGTTACGCCGCCCCAGCAGCTGCAACTTGAACAGCGGCAGCGGGTGGAACCACTCGTTCAGGGCAAACAGCGGCAAACACACCGCCGCGCCCAGCAGCAACGCTGTGATCAATGGGGATTCAAACCAGTCCAGCCGCTCGCCCTGGGTCAGGCCCACCACCAACAGGCTCAGCCCGCCAGCGCCCAGTACCGCGCCGCGCCAGTCGAACTGACGCAGGCGTTCCAGGCGCAGCGGATCTTGCGGCAGACCATAGGCGATCAGCGCGCCGCCGAGCAGGCACGGCGGAATGATTTGCCACATCAACAGGCGCCAGTCAGCGTTCTCGGTCCACAGCGCCGCCAGTGGCAAGGCCAGGTTGGGGCCGAAGGTGGCCGTGAGCGCGTAGGCGGACAAGCCGTAAAGCTTGATATGCCATGGCAAAAAGCGCAGCGCGGCGGTCATCAGCAGGGGCGGCAGCGCACCGCCGGCCAGGCCTTGCAGTACACGCAGCAACAGCAGGGTGGAAAAGTCCGGGGCCAACGGCGCCAGCACCCCCAGCACGCCGAACGCAAAGGTGGCGACCACGGCGAATCGCCGCAGCGAGAAGGTGACCGCGAACCAGGGGGCCAGCAGCATGGCCGATACTTCGGCGGCCGCGTACACCGAGGTGAACCAGGTGCCTTCGTCATGGCCCAGGCCATAGGCGCCCAGTAGGTCCGCCAAGGCAATGTCGGTCACGCGGTCGTTGATGCCGGAGGTGAGGGCCGCGATCAATACGCCCACCAGGCCCAGGGCCAGGCGGCCAGTGAACGGCGTGGGCGCTGGCATGGGCTTGGGGGCCGGCACGGAAGCGGGCGCGGCGCCTGGAGCCGTTGCGGAAATCGGTGAACTCACAAAGGGTCCTTCAGAAAAGAAAGGGCATTGCGTAGGAAATTTCGGTACAGTGTACCGGCCAGCAATACAAGGAGCAATGCCGTGTCACTGTCAGATGCTGAACGTGGGGGTATCCAGGTCATTTCCCGGGCCGCCGCGATCCTTCGCTGCCTTGAGGCCGAGCCGCAGGGCTTGAGCCTCGGCGCGATCGCCAAACGTATCGAATTGCCCCGCTCGACCGTTCAGCGCCTGGTGGATGCGCTGGCGGTGGAACAGTTATTGGAAACCAGTGGTGGCGCCGGCGTTCGCCTTGGCCCGGCATTGATGCGACTGGCGGCGCGCAGCCACCTGGACCTCACCGCGCGCGCGCGGCCGCACCTCGAAGCCTTGTCGCAACGCACTGGGGAAACGGCCGTGCTGGCGCATGCCAGTGGCCTGGAATTGATGATCCTGCACTGCGTGGTGTCCAGCCAGGAGCTGCGGGTCGCTCCAGGGGTCAACAGCCTGCTGAGTATCTACGCCACCTCATGCGGTAAGGTGATCCTGGCCCAGATGCCGGAACGCAGCGTGCGCGAGTTGCTCGAAGGCAAGATGCGCCAACTCACCCCCAACACGCGCACGCTCGATGAGCTGCTCGAAGAGCTGAACGACGTACGGGCCACTGGTTTTTCCTGCGACTACGAAGAGCACATGCCAGGCGTGGGCGCCATGGCGGTGGGCCTGGCCACCGCCCAAGGCGTGTATGGCCTGAGCCTGGTGGGCCCGGCAGCGCGCATCCGCGCCAACGAGGCGGCCCACAAGCAAGCCTTGCTGGAGTGCCAGGCGCTGATTACGCGGGAGGAGTGAGGGCGGGCGCTTCGCCCAAGTGGTGAAAGCGCTGGTCCATGTACAACAGCGGCCGGGCGTCAACGCTGTGGTGCAGCACAGCGCCTACTTCGCCCAGGAAGATGCTGTGGCTGTGCCAGTCGATCACCTTGACCACTCGACAATCGAAGGCCACCAATGCCTCGGTGCACAGTGGCGCCCCGCTGGGTAGCATGCCCCATTGGCCTTGCCCGAATCGCTCGGCTCGCCGGGTGGCCGTGCTGAATACGTCCACTAACGGCAGTGCGTCGGCGGCCAGCACGTTCACACAAAAGGCACCCGCGGCTTGAAGCAGGGGGAACAGGGACGCGCCGCGGTTCACGCAAATCAGCAAGGTCGGCGGCTCAGCGCTGACAGAAGTCACCGCCGTAGCGATCATGCCACCGCGCTCGCCTTCATGGCTCGTGGTGATCAGGCATACACCGGCGGCCAAGCGGCGCATGCCAGCGCGGTAAGCAGCAGGCAGGCCATCAGCCTGGTGGGTTGGAACGTTCATCGCAGGTCTCCAGGAATATCGCCGGGGGCTAGAGTCGCGGCACGCGGCCTTCGACAGGGTGGTGCGGGTCCACCGGGCCCAGGCTCGAGCCCTTGCCAGGCGACACCAGCGCGTCGCAGAACGCTTCATCTTCTGCAAACCAGGGGCAGGCGAGGGCAGCCAGGCCATCTTCCCATTGCTCGAAGGTGCGCGGCCCCACCAGGGTGCTGGTGACCAGCTGGTTGCGCATTACCCAAGCCTGGGCCAGGTGTGCAGGCGAGCGCCCCGTGCGTTCGGCATAGGCGACCAGTTGCGCGGCGACAGCCAGCGACTCGGGGCGCCATTCGGCTTCGAGCATGCGTGGGTCGGCGCGCCCGGCGCGGCTGTTGCCGTCAGGTTCGGCGCCGGGCCGGTACTTGCCGGTCAGAATGCCTCGGGCGAGCGGGCTGTAACACACCGAGCCCGCGCCGTAGTACGCGGCTGCCGGGAGGATTTCCACTTCGGCCTCACGGTTCACCAGGTTGTACAGCGGCTGCGAGGCCACTGGCCCGAGGATGCCGGCGTCGCGCGCCAGCCGAGCCGTTTCCGCCAGGCGCCACGCCTTGAAATTGGAGACCGCGAAGTAACCGATCTTGCCTTCGCGGATCAGGTCAGCGAACGCCAGCACCATCTCCTCCAGCGGCGCGTTGAAATCCGCCTTGTGCATATACAGGATGTCGATGTAGTCCGTACCCAGCCGGCGCAGGGAGCCATGGGTGGCCTCACGGATCCACTTTCGGGACATGCCGCGCTGGTTGGGCCCTTCACCCATGGGGTTGCCCACCTTTGTGGCCAGTACCCAGTGGTTACGCGTGTCGGCGATGGCACGGCCGACAACACGCTCGGATTCGCCCTTGTTGTACAGGTCGGCGGTGTCGATGAAGTTCACCCCACGATCGTGGGCGCTGGCGATGATGCGCCGTGAAGTGGCTTCATCCGTAGCGCCACCGAACATCATGGTGCCCAGGCAGATTTCAGAAACGTTGAGCCCACTGCGGCCCAGGTAGCGGTAATGCATGGTGCGTCCTCGTTGAGCCCGCAGGTCAGGCAGATATGACGGCCGTTGTGGCAATTTCCACTAGAAATTCGGGCCGTACCATCTCCAGTTTCACGCAAAAGCGCGCGGGCAGCAGGTTGGGGAAGTAGGTCACGTAGATCTCGTTGAACGCGTGATAGTCCTCCAGGTTTCGCAGGAATATCTGGTTCATGGTCACGTCGTCCATGCTGGCGCCAGCGGTTTCCAGTACTACCTTGATGCTGTCCAGCACCCGCCGCGTTTGCACCTCGATGTCGCCTTCACCTACCAGGCTACCGTCCAGGGGGTCGGTGGCCAGCATGCCTGCCACGTACACCTGGTTGCCCGCCTTGATGCCCCAGTTGAGATGATTGAGGCCTGTGGCTGTTTTGCCGATGGCCCACCCTTTGGGGTTGATTGCCTGATTCATTGCAGTTGCTCCATTGTGAAATGAGTGAAGGCGCGGCTAGCGCAGGAACGGCCGGCCGAGGTCTGCGGGGGCTGCGCTCGCACGGCCCATCATCAGCCAGGCGAGGAGGGCCACTACGAATGGGACGGCCATGAGCAGGGGGGCAGCGATCTGGATACCCAGGTATTGCCCTTGGAACTGGAGCGCTTCCAACAGGCCGAGCGTCATGGCCACGATCAGGGCGCGCCCCGGGTGCCAGCGGGCGAATATGGCGACGGCGATGGCCAGGTAGCCACGGCCGGCGGTCATGTTGTCCACGAAGATCCCGCCGGAGGCGACCACGCACAGGTAGGCACCCCCCAGGCCGGCCAGCACACCTGTGAACACAGCGGCGCCGAAGCGCAACCTGAGCACTGGTTGGCCGGCCGCGTCGGTCGCGGTAGCGTTTTCGCCCACTGCGCGTAGCAACAGGCCCAGCCGGGTAAACCGGAACATTAGCCACAGGCCTGCCGCCAGCAGCACGGCCAGGTAAAACACCGGGCTCTGCGAGAACACCGCGCGGCCTACCACCGGCAGCTCGGCCAGCCAGGGCAGCTTGAGCATCGTGACGGTGCGCAGCGAACCCGCGGCTGGTGCGTCGGTCAGTGCCACCTGACGCACCAGTGAGGTCACGCCCAGGGCGAGCAGGTTGAACCCGATCCCCATCACTATCTGGTTGGCCCGCGCCAACACCGTGCCCAGGGCCAGCACTGCCGCCGCCGCAGCACCGGCGAGCATGCCCAGGCCAAGGGCGGCCATGGGCGAACCGGTAGCTGCCAGGCCCAGCGCAGACCCCAAGGCGCCGAACAGCATCAGGCCTTCGAGCCCGATGGTGAAGACACCGGCCCGCTCCGATACCAGCTCGCCGAGCGCGGCCAGCAGCACCGGCACGCACAGCCGAATGCCACCGGCGAGAAATAGCGCAAGCGTTATCGCGTTGATGTCCATACAGGCCTCCTCTTGACCAGCATCACGCCACTGATGACCGCTAACAGCACAATGGGCAGGCCGCTAAGCACGTCGGCCAGTGCCGCCGGGATCGACAGGCTGGCTTGCAATGCCAGGGCGGCGTTGCCGACGGCGCCGAAGTACACCGAAACGATCACGGCGCCCAACGGCTGAAGCCCCGCCAGGAACGCCACGGCCAACCCTTCGAAACCCAGCCCCGAGGAAAAGCCGTCGATCAACCGATACTGAACGCCCAACACTTCGAACGCCCCAGCCAGCCCCCCGATACCCCCTGACAGCGCCATGCTCGCCATCACCATGCCCGTGGCGGGCTGCCCTTGAAGGCGCACGAACCGCGGGCTTTGCCCGCTTGCCCGCAAGCGCAGGCCGAACGCGGTATGTTGCAGCACTACCCACACGGCGAGCGCCATCAGCAACGCCAGTAACACGCCAAGGTGCAAGCGGGTGCCGTCCACTATCGGCGGGAAAATACCGGTGCCGGGCAGCTGCGCGGACATATTGAAGGTCGAACCTTCGGGGCGCATCGGGCCCTGTACGAGGTACTTCAGGAAGTAGATAGCAATAAAATTCATGAGCAGCGTGACGATGATTTCATCGGCGCCGCGCCAGAGTTTCAGCACGGCGGGTATCACGCCCCAGAGCGCGCCGCAGGCAGCCCCGCAGACGATTGCCAGTGGCACCAGCGCCGGCCCAATGTCGCCCAGGGCCAGAAATGGCAGCATGGCACCAATGGCCCCCATCTGCAGTTGACCCTCGCCGCCCAGATTGAACAGCCCACCTCGGATCGCAACCAGCGCCCCCAGCGCGACCAGCAAGCGCGGTGTCATGAACACCAACGTATCGGCCAGCGCGCGGGCATCGCCGAACGCACCGTCCAGCGCTACGTGTATGGCCGGCCCGAGGGGCACGCCCAGGCAGGCGACCACGCCCAGGCCCAGCAGCAGCGAACCACTGAATGCGCCAAGGGTGACCCACAGCGAGCGAGGCACGCCAAGGCGAGTGAGCAGCCGGCGCAGCCCTGCGATGGGCGGTTCGAGCGAGCGGATGGCATCAGGCATGAAGCGGCTCCGTAAGGTGGGGTTCAACGGCCGTGCCTCGGGTCATCAAAGGCCCAATGGCGCCGTGGGTCATGGCCTCGCCGCTGACTTCGCCGGTGAGGCGGCCACCGTTGAGCACCACGATGCGGTCCGACACGCGAATCAGTTCATCGATGTTCGAAGAGATGATCATTACCGCGCTGCCTCGAGCGGCGGCGTCTGCCAGGCGGTTGAGCACGGCCTCGGCCGCCGCCACGTCCAGCCCTCGGGTAGGCTGATACACCAGCAGTACCGAAGCGCCCTGAGCTATCGCCCGGGCCAGTACGATTTTTTGCTGGTTGCCCCCCGACAGTGCGCGCGCCGGAGTGGTGTGGGACTGGGTGCGGATGTCTGCGCGGGCAATCACCGCCTTTGCCTGCTCGCCGATGGCCCGATGATCCAGCAGGCCGGCGCGACGATACCGCCCTTGCATGATCTCGGGGTAGAGCAGGTTCTGCGACACCGGCAGGTCCAAGGCGAGCCCTTCGTGGTGACGGTCAGGCGGTACCAGCGCCACGGTGACCGCTGGATCGCCGCGCTCGATGAGCCCTGCCTGGAGTGGTCGTTGGCCGGCCAGCACTTCGAACAGTTCGTTTTGGCCGTTGCCTTCCACGCCGGCCACGCCAACGACCTCACCGGCGTACAGCCGCAGGTCGAGGGTGTGCAAGCCCGGTGAGCCCCGGCTCGGGCGCAGGCTCGCGGCATTCAGGCGAAGCCGCTCCGGCCCTCTTGTTCGGGGAGCGCCGATGCGCTTGTCCATGGCCACGGCATGGCCGACGATCCGCTGCACCAGGTCGGCGGCATTCGTATCAGCGATCAGCCCCGAGCCATTGGTGCGGCCTCGCCGCAGCACGGTGTAGCGCTGGGCATGGGCGAGTACTTCATCGACGTTATGGGTCACCACCGCCACAGCGGTACCTTGGCCCGCAATGCGCCGCAGGGTGGCGTACAGCGCTTGAACTTCCGCGGGGGCCAGGATAGTCGACGGCTCATCGAGCAAGAGCACCCGGGTGTCATTGACCAGCGCCTTGAGAATTTCCACCTGCTGTTGCAACGCCAGCGGCAGCTCGCCGACCACCGCTGTTGGGTCCAGCTCCACGCCGTAGCCCTGCATGAAGGCGCGCACGTCCTGGGACCGCCGCAGGGCTGCCCGGCGCGAGCGTTTGGCAACCAGTGCCAGGTTTTCAGCCACAGTGAACGGCGCTACCAGCTTGAAGTGTTGGTGCACCATGCCGATGCCGTTTGCGATCGCATCCGCTGGGCTGCGATGGATGACCTGGCGGCCACCCATCAACACGCCACCTTCGCTGGGTTCATGCACGCCGTACAAAATGTTCATCAAGGTGGACTTGCCGGCACCGTTCTCGCCGAGCAACGCGTGCACTTCGCCGGCATGCACGGCAAGGGATACTGCCTCCAGTGCAAGGAACCCGTTGGGGTACCGCTTGGCTACATGGTCGAGGGCGATCACCGGCGCGGGCATTTTTTTACTCCTCCAGCTTGATCTTGCCGGCCTTGAGGTCGGCCAGCACCTGCAGCGCCTTGTCCTCGACGCTTTTGTCCACGTGGGCGAACGGAGTGGCTAGCGTCCAGCCTTCGGAGGCCAGGTTTTCGTGCACGATGCGGTTGCCCAGCTTGCCGGCGGCATAGCTTTGGCCGATGCCGGCATAGGATTTGTTGAAGTTCATCAGCGTGGACGTCATCACGGCGTCGGGGTAGGCCTTGCTCTGGTCGGCGTAGGACCCAAGGGTGAGCACGCCTTCTTCTTCAGCGGCTTGCTGAATTCCCGCGTCGGCGGTGTCGGCGGCAGGAATCACGAAGTCGGCGCCCCGGGCGATTACCCCCGTGGCGATTTCCCGGGCTTTGGCCACGTCCACAAAGGAGCCCACATACGCGGTGTCCACCTGCACGTTGGGGTTCACGTAGGCTGCGCCCTTCTTGATGAATTTCAGCGTGCGTTCGGAGGAGGGGATAGGTTCGCCACCGATCACTGCGATATGCCCGGCCTTGCTGGCCGCCGCCGCCAGCACGCCAAGGGCGAAGCCATATTCATCCCAGTCCACCGACCAGGCGGAATAGTTGGGCAGGTTGGCGGTAGAGCCTTCGTAGGAATAGAGCACGAACTGCGTACCTGGGTAGGCAGGCGCGACTTCTTTGATCGCGGCCGAATAACCCGAGCTGTGAGCAATGATCAGCTTCACGCCCGATGACGCCAACTGGCGCAACGCGGCGGGGGCTGCCTCATAGGAGGTGTGCTCCAGGTAGCTGGGCGCCAGGTTCTGTTTCTCGGCCATGGCTTTGAAGCCCGCATAGCCGGCGCTGTCCCATGTGCCCTGGGTCACGGCCTGGGTGAACAGCGCTGCCACCCTCGGGGTATCGGCGGCCTGAACCAAGGTGCTTAAGGTAACCACCGCGGTGGCCGTGACGGCCAACAGCTTGTGCGCTTTCATAGGTAGGCTCCGAGTGCTGAAAAAGGGCGTCAAAGGGGCAGCATCACGACAACGTCGATTTCGGCGAGCAGCGCAGGCTCTGCCAGGCCAGCCACCATCACGAAGGTGCTGGCGGGCAACGCCTGGCCGGCGAAGAACCGTTCCCGCGCCTGGTGCAGCGCGGGTATCGCATTCCGGGAGACGGCGTAGGTGGTGAGCTTCACCACCGCTTCAGGGCCCATCCCGAGCCCCGCCAGCGCCAGGCCGATGTTTTCCCAGATCTTGTATGCCTGCGCCTGGATGTCGCCTTCGCCAACCACATTGCCTTCGGCATCCCACGCCACCTGGCCCGTAAGAAACACGGGCTGGCCGGCGCGTACTACCGCGTGGTTGTAATAGCTTTGCTGCTTCAGGCCGGGCGGGTTGAAGGGGCCGGGGTTCATTGGCCGGCCTCCTTCTGACGAGCGCGGGCGTAGGTGTTCACACCGTGTTGTTCGAGCACTTCAAGCACCTCGGTGCCTACCGTGCGCAGGTCATCGATGAAGTCCGGCACGATCACCGTCACGCCATCGAGCCGCGCGCCCTTCACGATGTGCGCAAGGGTTCGGCCGATGGTTTCCGGTGAGCCCACCAGCGCGGCCCGTGTCATGGAATTGCGTTGCTCGCCCTGGGCCACGAACCGCTGGGCCATGGTGTTTTGCTTGAAGCTCTTGTCCCCCGAGTACTCGCGGGTCTGGTTGTCCAGGGCCACGGTATCTACCCCAGCGTCATACAGCGCCACCCGCTCCCGGGCTTGGGCGTCGGTGGCGCCGGGAACGATGGTGAACAGGCCGTAGGTCTTGAAATCCGGCTTGCCTTGCTGGGTGGCGAGTTCCTTGGCGCGCAGGCCGGTCTTGATGAAGTCGTCGTGGTCCGAACCCAGCATGAAACTGCCGGTGCAATGTTCAATGGTGAACAGGAAGCCGCGGTCCGAGGCACCCGCGCAGATGATCGGCGGTGCGGTGGCGGGCTTGGGGTTGGACATGCAATCGGTGAGCTGATAGTGGGTACCGTGGTGGTCCACCCGGTCTTCGGTCCACAGCCGCTTGAGTACCGTCAGCCATTCCTCGGCCAGGGCATAGCGCTCGCCGTGGTCCAGGTCCATCCACAAGCCCATCTGGCCTTGGTCCGTGGGGTTGGAGCCTGAAACGATATTGAGCCCGAAACGGCCCTTGGAAATCTGGTCGAGCACGGCGGACATCTTCGCCACCACCGCAGGGTGGAACACCATGGTGTGCACCGTGCCCCATACCCCGATGCGATTCGTGGCTTCGGCGATGCCGGCCATGGTAGTGATGCTTTCCAAGGTCACGTCCCAGTGCCGGGACGGCCCGCCATAGCCCCGCCATTTGGCCATGGACAGCGCAAAGTCAAAGCCCAGTTGCTCGGCCAGGAGGGCGACCTGTTTGTTGTAGTCGTAGGTGGCGGGCACTTGAGGGCTGGTGGTGGAGGTGATCCAGCCGCCGTTGCCGACGGGCAGAAACACGCCGAATTCCACGGCGCTAGGGTCGTTGCCTGGCATGGAGAGCTCCTGTGATAAGTAGGCTAGAGGCTGGGCGCGCCGATGCGCGCAAGGAAGTCCAGCGCGATCTGGTTGAAAGTCACCGCTTGCGTTTCAGAAAAGCTGTGCCCGCCCCGGGCTACGATTTCCAGCCGCGCGCCGGGGATGGCATCGGCCAGCTGACGGGACTGGTAAGGCGGGGTGAGGATGTCATCCGCCGCGCACACCACGAGGGTGGGTACTGCGATAGTGGGCAGTAGCGCGAGCGCGTCATGGGCCATGATCGCGTCTATGCGGCGCAGCACGATTTCCCGCGCGGGGAAGTGAGCCACTGAGGCCAGCAGTGCAGGGGAGAGCGTTTCGGCATGGTCGCGGACATACTCCGGTGGGTACAGGAACAAGGCGCTGCCGTGTACGTATTCTTCCAGCGAGGCCCCTGTGAGCAGGGCACGGCGCATGCGAAAGCACCAATTGAAGTGCGCGTCGGATCTCGCCCAGCTGGCATATAGCACCAGCCCAGCGAGCAAGCGGGGCTCATGGGCCGCCAGCAGCTGGCCAATGGCGCCACCGGTAGAGTGACCGATCAGTACGGGCCGGTGCAGTTCAAGCTGCTGGATCAGGCTGTGCAGATCACTGGCCAAGGTAGCGATGCTATAGGGCTCGTCCGGGTGATCGGAGCGGCCCGCGCCACGCTGGTCATAGGTGATGACGGTGAAGTGTTCGGCAAACGCTTCGATCTGCGGGCCCCAATACGCACCCGCGCCGCCCAACCCGGACACCAGAATCAGCGCCGGCCCGTTGCCCTGGCGCTCGTAGTGGGTTCGGATTCCATTGGTAACGATGCTCGGCATCTCGCTTCCCCTGTGTGGTGCCGTACGCGGATGGCTATTTATTGCACGGCGTCGCGGGCAGGGCGTAAACGCGAATGGGGCATGGCGTGTTGCCGAAATTCGAACACCTCACGGGCAGGCCTCGAGTGGGAAGCGTTGCTTGAGGAATTTCAGAAACGCGCTGGCGGCATAGCTCGGCACGCGTTCCTGGTGCACGCACACCGCCGAACGCACCTGTGCAAACGCCTCCAGGTCGATAGCAATGGCCGTGAGCAGCCCGGCGTCGATTTCGCGCTGCGCCGACATCCTTGGCCCGATGGTAACGCACGTGCCTAGCACCGCCGTGGCGCGCAGGACCTCCAGGTTATTGGCTTCGATCACAATGCGCGGCTTCAACCGACGGGCCTGCGCGGCGCGGTCGAACAGCTGGCGCAGCCCGAAGCTCTGGCGGGGAAGTGCCAAGGCCCGGGCGCACAACTGTTCCAGGTTTACCCTAGGCTCGGCGGCCAGTTCATCATGCGGCGCGACCAGGCACACCACCGCTTCCTTGCGCTCCGCTATCACCTGAACTTCGAAGCGCAGCTCAGGGTTATAGAGGATGCCGATGTCGGTTTCATCCCGGATCAGCGCCTCCATGATCAGGTCGCTGGAACAGGTAGTGACCTGGAAATCGATCTGGGGGTGGTGCTTCAGAAACGCGGCGATAGTGGCCGGCAGGAAATTGGACAATACGCCTTCCATGGCATGCAGCTTGACTTCGCCTTGGTCCAGCGAACGAAACGCCGCGATGCCTTCGCGTACCCGTTCCAGGTCGCGAAACAGCGTGCGTGTATAGCGCTCCAGCATCACCCCGGCCGCCGTGAGCTCTACCCCATTGGTGGTGCGTTCCAGCAGCGGTGCGCCAAGCTGGTGCTCCAGCAGGGCGATCTGGCGGCTGATGGCCGAAGGGGTGACGTGCAATCGATCGGCCGCGCGGCGAATGGCTTTGGCGCGGGCGACCTCATTGAAGTAGCGCAATGCGGTGAAATTCAAGGGGGGCTCCCGTACAGCCTGGCAAGCGAAGGCATCAGCCGTTGCCGGTGAAGCAACACCCGGCCGATGCTTACCCTGTGGCTATGCAGGAGTTGTGCCCCTCGGTGGCGCCGGCACGTGGCAAGCTCAGCCCCTGACCGCCGCCTCGATCGCCGCGATGTCGATCTTGCCCATGCCCATCATCGCCTGAAACGCTCGCTGGGCGGCGCCGGTGTCTGGGTGGGTGATCGCGTCCAGCAACACGTTCGGGGTGATCTGCCAGGACACGCCCCATTTGTCCTTGCACCAGCCGCAGGCGCTTTCCTGCCCGCCGTTGTTCACGATGGCATTCCACAGCCGGTCGGTTTCGGCCTGATCCTGGGTCGCGACCTGGAATGAAAAGGCCTCGCTGTGCTTGAACGCCGGCCCGCCGTTGAGCCCCACGCACGGCAGGCCGAGCACCGTGAACTCGACCGTCAGCACGTCGCCGCGCTGGCCCGCCGGGAAGTCCGCGGGCGCGTGATAGATCGCGCCCACGGCACTGTCCGGGAAGGTCTCGGCATAGAAGCTCGCGGCGTCGAGGGCCGTGCCGTCGTACCACAGGCAAACGGTGTTCTTGCTGGCCATGGTGATGTGCTCCGCTTAAGTGGAAGCACAAGCTTAGTAGGCCGATTGCGACGCCGTGCCGAACGCCTAGGCCAAACGCTCCATATACCGGGGTAATTCCGGCTCGGGGAGCACCGACAGCACCTTGAGCCGCTGCAAGGTCCGCTCTCGCGCCCGGAGCAAGTGCTCGCGCAGGTTCAGCGCGGCTGAATCCACCGTGCCGTGCAGCAAGGATTCGAACACCAGGCGGTGCTCCATCAGCATGGCTTCGTCGATGCTGGTCCCGAGCGCTTCGTGCAGTACGCGGCCGATGCTCATGGGGATCTGGCATTGGCGAATGATGCCCGCCATGCGGACATTGGGCAGGCCGGCCAGGCAGGTGACGTGAAGGTCCTGCTCGATCCGCTCGATGGCCACGCGGCTGGCATGGGCGCCGGCCTGTTGCGCGGCGGTGATACGGTCCAGCATGGCCTGCAGCTCGGTACGGGGAAGGGCAACGGCGCGCTGGCGCAACGCGTCGGGCTCGAGCAGCGCGCGCAATTCGTAGTCCTCGGTCACCGCGTGGGCGGTGAGCGGGCCCGCCAACCACTGGGCGTAGGGTTCTTTTTCCACCAGGCCCTTGTCCCGCAGGCGCATCAGCGCTTCGCGCACCACGCTGCGGCTGACGTTAAGGGCTTCGGCGGCCAGTTGTTCGTCGATGCGGTAATGGCCGAACACCATGAACCGCGTAACCGTCGTCGCCAGCTCATCATAGACGCGCTCCCCCAGCGAGCGGGTGTCGATCAATTCCTCCTGGCTGTCCAGCCCAAGCAGCTGACGCGTCAGCGCCAGGCGCAGGGGAGGCGCGTCGGTACGCTGGGCGTCGATCAGGTAGCCGCGGCCCTCGAATCGGCGGATCAGCCCTTCTTCATGCAGCAGGTTAAGGGCTTGGCGCACCGGCACGCGGCTGGTACCGAACAGTTGCGCCAGGGGCGCTTCCACCAGCACCAGCCCGGGCACCGCCTGACCTTTGAGGATCGCGCGGCGCAGGGTGTCGCGGATCATTTCGTAGCGAGAAGCCGAGCGGTCTTCCGAGGAGGCAGCGTTGGGCATGGGCAAGGGTTCCAGATCACGGCACGCCGGGATTGTCTCACAGAGCGACGATGGCCACAGGCTGACCCTGCGGTAACAACGCAGCGTGACGGTTTGTGGTGCAGGTGTTACGGGAATGCTCATTAATGGATCATTTACATTTATATCCATTTACTTCGCTGCGGGGCTAAGGCTGCTTCGGCCGCTCAACGCCCGTGTCTTCGGGGCGATCGACAGAAGGAAGCGCTACCTTGGCATGAAGGCTGCTATTACCAAAACGTACAAAATATAAATGTATACGTTTTAGGAGGATTGCATGTTCATCGATGGGCTTGCGCTTGCCGAGGGCTTCGCCAGTGGTGCCAGCAATCCTGAGCTGGCCTTGGAAGACGCCTTGGCCTGCGCCCGGCAGGTGCCGGCGGCGTTTATCGGCCTCACCGAAACACGTGCCCGGCGAGAAGCGGCGGCCGCCAGCGCCCGGTGGGCGGCGGGGCAGCCGTTGTCCCCGCTCGATGGCGTGCCCATTGCCTGGAAGGATTTGTTCGATCTGGCGGGCACGGTGACAACCGCTGGCGCCGCGGTGCGCGCTGGCATGGCACCAGCGCGGGCGGACGCTTCGTTGGTGAACCTGCTCAGCCGGGCCGGCCTGGTAAACCTGGGCAAGACCAACCTCAGCGAACTGGCGTATTCCGGGCTGGGGCTCAATCCGCATTTCGGCACGCCGGTGAACCCCCTTTACGGTGAGCCCGCCCGGGTGCCCGGTGGTTCGTCTTCCGGCTCGGCCATCGCGGTGGCTGCAGGCGTGGTGCCGTTGGCCATGGGCACGGACACCGCAGGCTCGATCCGCATTCCCGCCGCGCTCAATGGCCTGGTGGGCTACCGCAGCAGCCGCCGACGTTACGCCGCCACCGGCGTGTTCCCGCTGGCCCGCTCGCTGGATGCGCTCGGGCCATTGGCCCACAGCGTGCGGGATGTGTTGTGTGTGGACACGCTATTGGGCGGGCACGTCCCTCCGCGCGCGCCCGCGCTTCAAGGCCTGCGGCTGAGGCTGGACCCGCACGTGCTCGGCGACAGCCGCATTCAGCCAGCGGTGCGCGACAATCTCCTCGCCGCCGTACAGCGCCTGGCCCGCGCCGGCGCGGTGATCGAGGAGCGGCCGGTGGAGGCCTTCAACGCCGCGCTGAATGTGATCGAAACCCGCGGCTGGCTAGGCAGCGCCGAAGCGTTTGCCTTCCATCAGCCACTGTTGGACAGCCCGGCGGCCGCCCAGCTCGACCCGCGGGTGCGCAAGCGCCTGGAAAAGGCTCGCCATTTTCCGGCCAGCGAGCAGATTGCGTTGTATCAGGCTGCCCGCGACCTGCGCCGGCACATCGCCGACGAACTGGATGGCGCGCTGTTGATTACCCCGACCGTGGGCCACGTGGCGCCGCTGCTGGCGCCATTGGAAGCCGACGAAGAACTGTTCGTGCAAACCAACCTGGCCACCCTACGGCTGACCATGCCAGGCAGCCTGCTGGACATGCCCGGGGTCGCCTTGCCAAGCGGCACAGACGCTGACGGCCTGGCCACCAGCCTGTTGCTCTCTGCCCCCAGTGGGCAGGACGCCCTTTTGCTGCGCGCCGCGCTGGCCGTGGAGCCGATCGCGCGCGGCGCCTGATTCCGATCGCCTGTGGGCGCGCGGGGCCCGGCCTTCGCACCCGAATCACCGTACCGGGCACGTTGAGGACTGAACGATGGCAAAAGAAATCCTGGTGTCCATTGGTGTGGACGTGGACGCGGTCGCTGGCTGGCTGGGCTCGTACGGCGGGGAGGATTCGCCCGACGATATTTCCCGCGGGCTGTTCGCCGGTGAAGTGGGCGCGCCGCGCCTGCTCAAGCTGTTCGACAAATACCAGCTGCGCACCACCTGGTTCATCCCCGGGCACTCGGTGGAAACCTTCCCCGAGCAGATGCAGGCGGTGGCCGCGGCGGGCCATGAGATTGGCATCCATGGCTACAGCCACGAAAACCCCATCGCCATGACCCCCGAGCAGGAAGAAATCGTGCTCGACAAAGCCATCGAGCTGATCACCGCGCTGGCCGGCAAGCGGCCTACCGGCTACGTGGCGCCGTGGTGGGAATTCAGTAACGTCACCAACGAGTTGCTGCTCAAGAAAGGCATCAAGTACGACCACAGCCTGATGCACAACGACTTCACCCCCTACTACGTGCGGGTGAAGGACAGCTGGACCAAGATCGACTACAGCGCCCACCCCGACACCTGGATGAAGCCGCTGGTGCGTGGCCAGGAAACCGACCTGGTGGAGATCCCGGCCAACTGGTACCTCGATGACCTGCCGCCGATGATGTTCATCAAAAAGGCCCCCAACAGCCATGGTTTCGTCAACCCCCGCGACATCGAAGTGATGTGGCGCGACCAGTTCGACTGGGTGTACCGCGAGATGGATTACGCCGTGTTCCCCATCACCATTCACCCGGACGTGTCCGGCCGCCCGCAGGTGCTGTTGATGCTTGAGCGGCTGATCGAACACATGCGTGCCCACGAAGGTGTGCGTTTCGTGACCATGGACGAAATCGCCGACGACTTCATCTCCCGCCAGCCCCGGCAACGCTGATACCTCACCGAGACCCTCACCATGACCACGCAAACCGCTACGCCGTTGCACGTGCCACCGTCGGACAGTTGGGCGCCGGTACCGCTGGCCTCCAGGGATGTCGTCTACGCCACCTGGATTGCCTTCTTCGCCTGGGTGTTCGCTGTTTATGACTTCATCCTGTTCGGCACGCTGCTGCCGGTGATGGGTGGGCATTTCAGCTGGAGCCAGGCCGAGCAGGCCGAGATCGCCACCTGGGTCGCCGTCGGCGGCGCGGTGGTGGCGTTCGCCATCGGCCCATTGGTAGACCGCATCGGCCGCCGTGGCGGCATCATGTTCACCATTGGCGGCGCGGCGCTGTGTTCGGCGCTCACCGCCGTGTGCGCCGGGATGGGCAAGGGCGCGCTGATTGGCGTGCGCTCGGTGGCGGGCCTGGGTTACGCGGAGGAGGGCGTGAACGCCACGTACTTAACCGAAATCTACGCAGCCTCCGACGACCCCCGCCTGGTCAAGCGCCGTGGCTTCGTGTACAGCCTGGTGCAAAGCGGCTGGCCGGTGGGCGCATTGATCGCCGCCGGGCTCACCGCGCTGCTACTGCCACACATCGGCTGGCAAGGGTGCTTCATCTTCGCCGCCGTGCCGGCGTTCGTGATCGCGGTATTGGCGCGCAAGCTCAAGGAAAGCCCGCAGTTCCAGGTGCATCAGCGTATTCAGACGTTGCGCAGGGCAGGGCAGGACGCCGAGGCGCGCGCATTGGCCCGCGAGCACGGAGTGGACTACGACGACCATGCCAAGGCCGGGGTGGCCGCGGCCTTCCGTGGCGCCGCCCTGCGCCCCACCTTGGTATTGAGCCTGGCGATCCTGCTTAACTGGTCGGCGATCCAGGTGTTCAGTGTGCTGGGCACATCAGTGATCGTGAGCGTGCATGGTTTGTCGTTCGAAAACTCCCTGTGGATCCTGGTGTTGTCGAACCTGGTGGGCTTTATCGGTTACCTCTTCCACGGCTGGCTGGGCGACCGCATCGGCCGGCGCAATACCGTGGCCATCGGCTGGATGCTGGGCGGTGTGAGCTTCTTCGCGATGGTGCAGGCGCCCAGCCAACTCGGCATCGTGGTCGCGCTATACAGCCTTGGGCTGTTTTTCCTCACCGGCCCGTACTCGGCCATGCTGTTCTTCATGGGCGAAAGCTTCCCCACCAGCATTCGCGCAACGGGCGGGGCCATCGTTCATGCCATGGGCCCGGTAGGGGCGATCCTCGCTGGCCTGGGCATCACCGGCGTGCTGTCCGCGGGGGGCGAATGGCACAGCGCGGCGCTGTGGTTCGGCGCTCTGCCGTGCTTCCTGTCCGGGGTGGTGATGTGGGCCGCGCGCCACGTCAACCCCGCCCACATCAAATGATCGGAGACCTTGTATGAGCACTTCTGGACCCGTGGCACTGATCACCGGCGCCGCCAGCGGCATCGGCCAGGCCCTCGCGGTAACCTACGCGCGCAATGGCATACGTGTGGTGGGCGGCTATTTCCCTGGGGACCCTCACGACCCGGCGCACACCAGTCAAGAGGTAGAAGCGGCGGGCGGCGAATGCCTGATGTTGCCGGCGGACGTCACCGACGGCGCGTCGCTGGATGCCTTGGCGGCCGCCGGCGTCGAGCGCTTCGGCCGGCTGGATTATGCCGTGGCCAACGCCGGGTTGTTGCGTCGCGCGCCGTTGCTGGAAATGACTGACGAGGCCTGGAACGGCATGCTCGACGTAGACCTCACCGGGGTGATGCGCACCTTCCGCAGCGCGGTGCGGCACATGCAGGGCGGCGGTGCGCTGGTGGCGATTTCGTCTATCGCCGGTGGCGTGTACGGCTGGCAGGACCACGCCCACTATGCCGCCGCCAAGGCCGGCGTACCCGGGCTGTGCCGCTCGCTGGCCGTGGAGCTGGCGGGCCGGGGAATCCGCTGCAACGCGGTGATCCCTGGGCTGATCGAAACCCCGCAATCCCTCGACGCGCAGAATTCACTGGGGCCCGAAGGCCTGGCGCAGGCGGCGCGGGGCATTCCGCTGGGGCGGGTGGGCAAGGCCAGTGAAGTGGCCGAGCTGGTGCGTTTTCTCACCAGCGACCTGGCCAGCTATATCACCGGGCAAAGCATCATCGTCGACGGCGGGCTTACTGTCCGTTGGCCGGAATAGGAGCCAGCCATGAACCTGTTGAACAATCGCCGCGCCGTGATCACCGGGGCCGCCAGTGGCATCGGCGCGGCCATCGCCCATGCCTATGCCGAAGCCGAGGCGCGGCTGGTACTGTGCGACCGCGACGCGGATCGCCTGGCGCTGGTGGCCGAGCAGTGCCGGCGACAGGGCGCGCAGGTGGTGGAGTGCGTGGCGGACGTAGGCTTGCGTGAAGGCGCCCAGGCAGGGGTGGATACCTGCGTGACGGCCTTCGCCGGCATCGACATTCTGGTGAACAACGCCGGCATGCTGACCCAGGCACCTTGCGTGGACCTCACCCAGCAGATGTGGGACGACATGCTGCGGGTGGACCTCACCAGCGTGTTCATCGCCAGCCAACGCGCGCTGCCACATATGCTCGCGCAGCGCTGGGGCCGCATTATCAACGTGGCCTCTCAGTTGGGTATCAAGGGCGGGGCGGAGTTGTGTCACTACGCCGCGGCCAAAGCGGGGGTTATCGGTTTTACCAAGTCCCTGGCGCTGGAGGTGAGTCAGCACAATGTGCTGGTCAACGCCATCGCCCCCGGGCCCATCGAAACCGCGCTGGTGGAGGGCATCAGCCAGGCCTGGAAAACCGCCAAGGCCAAGGAGCTGCCCCTAGGGCGCTTCGGCCGGGCCGAGGAAGTGGCGCCGGTGGCGGTGCTGCTCGCCTCCGAGCCAGGCGGCAACCTGTTCGTTGGGCAGACACTGGGGCCCAATTCCGGCGATGTGATGCCTTGACTGGCCGTATTCGCGAGCTTCGCCCTAATACCCGGTAGGAAGCGGACGATGCTCGCGAACAGGTTTTGCCTTTATTCGCGAGCTCCGCCTGCTGCTCCCACAGGCGTGCAAGGTAGGCCTGGCATTTTTACAAAGGAGGACAACCATGTGTGGTTTATGCGGGCTGATCGGCGAGGACGGGCACTGGAGCGACCCCTTGGGGGACAGCCTGCCCAGGCGGCGTGAGCGGCTGCGCCGGATCGCCGCGATCAATCGTGTCATCGCGCCTTTCCGGGTCACCGTGAGCGATGTGCAGGGCGCTTCCTACCTGCTGCAAGGGGCCACGGGGCGCCAGGCCCTCGCCACCGGGCTCGAAGAGTTGTGGCAACAGGCACAGATACTCATCGGCAAGCCGCTGGACCCGCTCGACCCGCGTATTCTTCAAGCCCTGGAGGCCCGCCCATGAGCCTGCCGGTAAACGTGATCACCGGCTTCCTCGGCAGCGGCAAGACCACGCTGCTCAATCGGCTGCTGGCCGGCGATACCCTTGCCGACAGCGCCCTGCTGATCAACGAGTTCGGTGACGTCGGCATTGATCACCTGCTGGTCGA
>Ga0265797_10002359_pt1 | contig 31841 bp, 23 predicted proteins | sample P2T30metagenome_FD_192433 | JGI IMG/M metagenome (GOLD analysis project Ga0265797, IMG submission 192433) | Plant litter microbial communities from East Loma Ridge, Irvine, California - P2 T30 | ecosystem: Environmental > Terrestrial > Plant litter > Unclassified | place: USA: California... | reverse complement strand
TAGCCGGGCGCGCAGGGGATTGAGTTCGGGATAGTAGCCGTAGGTGTAGGCCACCTCGGTCATGTAGCCTTCGGACCAGTCGTGCATGGGAGTCCTGTCGGTAGGTCGGGCCGGCCCACGTCCGCCGGTGCCGGCGACTCTAGCACGATCCGCCCTTCCCGAACGCGACTTACGCGGACGAAAAAAAACCCGCTGCAAGCAGCGGGTCGGTGCCAGGTGATCGACGATCAGCCGCGCTTGTTGCGGCGAATCAGCCCAAGGCCGGCCAGTGCCAGACCCATCAGGGCGACGCTGCCTGGTTCCGGCACTTCGTTCGCCTGCAGGCCATTGAGGTTGACGGTCACACCGTTGTCGATGTTGGCGGTGCGGATGCCGATGGTGTCAAACGAGCTGAAACCGGTGTTGATGTTCGTGAGGTTCAGCTGGCCCTTGGTCAGGTTGGTCAGCTCTGCGGCGGTCGGGTTCAGCCATGCGCTCAGGCTGTCGTAGTTGCCATCGGCCGTGCTTTTGTACAGATAGGCGTACAGATGGTAAGAGGTACCCGCGACGATATTGCTGTTCGCGAAAGTTGTGCCGGCGCCGGTGCCGCCGGCACGGACGAACAGGTCGTCAATGCCCTTACCATCGTTATTGGCTTTCAGGCCAATGTTCACACCCTTGTAGCCTTCTTTATTGCTCGAGTTGTTGAACCAGACCGCCACGAAGTCATTGTTTTGCAGCTTGCCGGTGTACGACAGCGTGAAGTCGACCAGCACACCGTTGGTGTAAGGCGTAGCGGTCTTGAACGCGTCATAGGCGTACGCATTCGAGTCCTTGATGGCGTACGACGCTGGCAGCACGGTAGCGGATGCGAAGCTGGCGCTGAGGGCGAGGGTCAGGAAGGCGAGGCTTTTGCGAATCATTATATTGTTCCCTAGTAATTTTTGGATAAGACATGATCTATAGAGCAATTTTAATGCCAGGAAACTCGTATTGTTTAAAATCAATAACTTAGCAGTCTCTCGTTGATTTGGATTAGTATTTACTGTAAAATTTTCCGACAGGAATCTAAGTTTTTACAATTGCAACATTCAATGGCTTGCCGGGACACAACAGTGCCTGATATCCGCTGGTCGGGATGTACGGTTGGCAGCCTGCGCTGCCTTATAATGTCGGCCTATCTTTTCTACCGCCTTTGCAAGGCCCAAGACCATGTCCACCTCTGTCAGCCAGTTCGTCAACATCGCCGCCTATAAATTCATCACCCTCGACAACCTCGAAGAATTGCGTCCGCAATACCAGGATAAATGCATCGAGCTGGGGCTGAAGGGGACTGTGCTGCTGACGCCGGAGGGGATCAATATGTTCCTGTCAGGTACCCGCGAGCACATCGACGGGTACCTGGACTGGGTGCGTAGCGACGCCCGCCTGGCGGACCTGGAGTGGAAAGAGAGTATCTCTGCCGAACAGTCGCACAAGCGCATGCTGGTGAAGATCAAGAGCGAGATCATCACCATGCGCATGCCGCTGATCAAGCCGGAACTGGGCCGCGCGCCGGCAGTCGATGCGCAAACGCTCAAGCGCTGGCTCGACCAGGGCCATGACGACGACGGTATCGAAGTCGTGATGATGGAAACCCGCAATGCCTTCGAAGTCGATGTCGGCACTTTCGACAATACGCTCGACTACCGCATCGACAAGTTCACCGAGTTTCCGGCGGTGGCGGCAAAGCACAAGGATGAACTGGCCGGCAAGACCGTGGTCACCTTCTGCACCGGCGGCATTCGCTGCGAGAAGGCGGCGATCCACATGAAAGAGATCGGCTACGACCGCGTGTACCAGCTCGAAGGCGGCATCCTGAAGTATTTCGAGGAAGTCGGGGGCGACCACTACTCGGGCGACTGCTTCGTGTTCGACTACCGCACCGCGCTCAATCCGAAGCTGGAACCGACCGAGACCGTGCAGTGCTTCGCCTGCCGCGCCGTGGTGACGCCGCGCCAGCAGCTGTCGCCGGATTACGTGTACGGCGTGTCGTGCCCGCATTGCGCGGGCAAGGCCAAGGCAGGCGACCAAGCTCCCGGCCAAGTGGCAGCCTGAGTCCACCTGCCACTACCCGCGCTGCGGCAGCGCGGGATTCTTGCGTCAAGCGCCCGGCAGCGACTCCGGCGCCACGCCGACCAGTCCGACGGGTTCGGGCGTAACACCATGCGCATTGACGATGCGGTCGATATAAGCGTCGACCACATCGGTGTCCAGTGCGTTTGCCGCAGTCGACAGGTCCTTGATCGCCGCCAGGAATTCCATCGAGATATCGTTCGCCGCGTCGCCCGAGTAAGCTTCGATTTCCATCGGCTTGTCCACTCGGTCAGTGAATAGCGTGGCTGCGGCCACTTTGCCGTTGAAGGCGACGCTGTCATTGCCTCGCGCTGCTTCCGAGATGTCCTTGACCACATCATCAATCGAGATGATGCCGCGGTCCATCAGGCCAGCCCAATAATCGACGCCAGCTGTTTCGGCGGCGCGGCCGAACAGGTTCTGGTAGACCTCGGTGACGATGGCGCGGTTATTCATGCCCGCATAAGTGTCTCGGTATTCGGCCGAGGCGGCGAACGAGGCCGATACATCGCTCAGCGTGAGCGTCCCGGCATCCAGCGCATCGGTCCAGTATTCCTCGCCAATAGGATCGGCCGGGCGACCAAAATAAGCCACATAGAGTTTTTGAACTTCAAGGACGTCCACTGCCATACTTACCTCCGTGATAGATCGAACAACTAATCCTATAACAACTCACGATGATCGATCGCACGGGTGCACAGTGGCGCGAAACATCGCATAATAATGTCTTTGCAGCAATCCCATCTGCTGGTCCACGTGACATCGAGCAAGCAGCCTTGACTGGCACCCATATATGAAAAACACGAGCGCGGACGGATTGCGCGGCCTGGCAGCACTGAGCGTGACGATCACCCACTTCATTGCCGCCTTCTTGCCGTGGCTGCTGTTCTATAACTACGGTACGCTGTTTCCCCAGGCTCGGGATGCAGGTCTGGCAACCGATATCTTCAGCTCCCCGGTGCTGACCCTGTTCTATAACGGGCACTTCCCGGTACTGATCTTCTTTGTCCTGTCCGGCTATGTGCTGACCCTGCCGTATTACGACAAGGCCGATGCCACTCCGGTCCTGCAACGCCGACTGTGGTCGCGTTATCTGCGCCTGAACCTGCCGATCATGGCGACCATCGGCCTGGCGTGGCTGGTGTACTGGTCTGGATGGATGTTCAATGGCGAGGCGGCACGGTTATCCGGCTCCAGCAACTGGCTGGCCATCTTCTATCCGGCAGGACTCACCGCCAGCGGCGCCTTGCAGGACGGATTGTTCGGGTCGGTCGTGTTCGGCAATGCCACGCTGCTGCCGCCGCTGTGGACGCTAAAGATCGAATTCATCGGCTCGATCTACATCCTGTTGTTTTTCCTGGCCAAACCGGCGCGCCACACCAGTATTCCGATGGTGCTCGCCTGCCTGCTGCTGCATGCCGTGCATGCGGACCAGTCGATCTATTACATCGCCATCTTTGCCGGCGCGGCGCTGCATCGCGTACGCCTGCCGCGTGCCGGCCAGCTCATCCTGTTCGCGACCGGCCTGTACCTGGGCGCCTACCAGCATTTCCGCGTCATCTACGATTTCCTGCCTGCCCCGCACATCTGGGACACCAAGAGCTTCTATAACGCGCTGGGCGCCACCCTCCTGTGCGCCGCCGTGCTGTCGGGCTTTGGACAGCGTTTCCTGGATCGCCCAGCAGTGCAGTACCTGGGGCGCATCTCATTCTCGATCTATTTGCTGCATTTCATCGTGCTGTGTTCGCTTGCGAGTGCATTCTATGTGCACTTCCCGCGCGACCCGCTGCATATCGGCGCCGGATTCATCCTGTACCTGGCATGCTGCATCGGCTGCGCGTGGCTGTTCGAGCGCTGGATCGACCGGCCGGCGATCGCGCTGTCGCGTCGTTTCGGGGCATTCTTGTGTGGGGAAAGGCAGGCGCAGCACCGCCCGCCCGACATAGCGGACGGGTAGTTGTTGCAGGATGGTGAAGAAGCGACGGACAGGGCGAGGCGCGTCCGTCGCAGATCCTAGCGGAAGAACGCGCCAATCTCACGGATCGCGTCGGGCGCCAGCGTACCGGACGCGGCGCGCAGGCGCATCAGGCCCACCAGGTAGGAATAGCGGGCCTGGGCCAGGTCGCGCTGGCTGGTAAACAGCTGCTGCTGGGCGTTGAGCAAGTCGAGATTGATGCGCACCCCGCCCTTGATGCTTTGCTCGGTGGCCTTCATCAACTCCTTGCCGGAGTCAGTCGCCTTGACCAGGGCATCGATCTTGCGACCGCTGCTCAGTACCAAATCGTGAGCCCGGCGCAGTTCGATCAAGATCTCGTTGCTGCGGGCATCGAGCTCGGCTTGGGCACGGCCATAGTTGGCTGCTGCCTGGCGGGTCTGGGCGTTGATCGCGCCGCCCGAATAGATCGGGATATTGACCTGGATACCCAGCGAGCGGTTAGTCGACTCAGTACCGCGCAGGTTCAGGGTCTCGCTGTCGTTCTTGCTGTAGGCAGCGATGAAGTCCACGCGCGGCAGATGGCCGGCGCGGTTGCGGTTGATGTCCAGGCGAGCATTCTCGACTGCCAACCGGCTGGCGGCGAGGGTGTTGTTGCTCTTGATGGCCAGCGCACGCCAGTCTTCGAAGCTGGCAACGTCGAGCGTGACCGGGCGGAAGTTCGGGCCCAACTGGTCCAGCGTGCCTGGCTCCATGCCGATCACGCCGGCCAGCGTGCTGCGCACTGCCACCACGTGATCCTGGGCCTCGACATACTGCGCCTCGGCCAGGTCGAGCCGGGCCTGGGTTTCCAGCGAATCGGTGCGGGTGCCCTCGCCCAGCGCGAACAGGCGGTCGTTGACCTTCTGGTGCTCGAGGTAGGCATCGCGCTGCACGCGCGCCAGCGCCAGCTGGTCTTCGGCAAACAGCGCGTCCATATAGGCGCTGACCACGCGCACCGAGACCTCGTCCACGCCGGCCTCATAGGCTTGCTCGGACTGCTCGGCCTGCACCTTGCCCTGGCGGTAGCGCTGGATCGCATCCAAGCTGAACAGCGGCTGGCGCAACTGGACCACCGATGAACGACCGAAGTAGCGCGGGTGCTGCAGCACCGGGCGGCCTAGCTGGTCATGCTGCAATTGGTCGGTAATATTGCGGTTGACCTGGTGGCTGGCCGAAATCTGCGGCAGCAGTTGCGAACGGCCGAGGACCGCATTTTCCCTGCCGCTCTCGCGCTCGAAGTAGCGCATGCGGAAGGTAGGATCGTTCTTGAGCGCGGCCTGATAGGCCTCTTCCAGCGTGATGGCGCTGGCGCTGCCGGCGCCGCCGAAGCCGGCGGCCAGCAGCGCGCCCGCGGCCAGGGCGCGCAAACGGAGCGTGTACGTGGACGTCATGGTTTACTCCTCGCTCAACGCCGAGTGGGCACGGTCCATGATCGGCTTCATCAGGTAGCTCATCATGGTGCGCTCGCCCGTCTTGACGAACAGTTCGACCGGCATACCGGCGCGAATATCCATCTTGTGCGCGGCAACCTTCTTCTCGCCTTCGGGCGAAACCTTCACGTGCACCTTGTAGTACGGCGCGCCAGTACGCTCGTCGACGCTGCGGTCGGCCGAGATGTACAGCACTTCGCCGTCGATGTGCGGGGTCTTGTTGGTGTTGAAGGCCGAGAATATCAGTTCCACCGGCAGGCCCGGATGCACCTTGTCGACCAGGTTGGTCGCCAGCTGGCCATCGACGATCAGCGGTGCGTTGCTCGGCACGATGTCCATCATCTTGAAGCCGGCGGGCACCACGCCACCGTTGGTGAACACGGCCAAGCCGACCACCACGCCGTCGGCGGGGGACTTCACTTCGACATTCTGCAGCTCGAAGCGCTGCGCAGCCAGACGTGCATGCTGACCTTCGAGTTCCTTCTGGAATTCGGCGAGTTGGCCGCCGACTTCCTTCTGGTAATCCTGCATGCGCTGGGCGCGGCGCATGGTCAGTTCGATCACCTGGCGCTGCGAGCGGCCGATATTGCCGATGTCTTCCGAGATCGCGCCGCCCAACTGGGCGTAGGTGCGTTCCAGTTCAAGCAGGCGGTTGCGGGCGACGTAGCCTTCCTTGGCCAGGTCACGCATGCCGCTGAGCTGTTGCTTCAGAAATTCAACTTGTTCCTTCTTGCTGTCGCGCGACTCCTGCAGGCCAGAGATCTGCATCTTCAAGCCCTCAATGCTCGCGTCGACGCCACCGAGCTCGTTCTGCAGCGAGCCCTGGCGCGATGCCAGCAGCAGGGTCTGCGACGACATCAGCTCGCTGATGCGCGGCTCACTGCGGCGCGCCTCGAGCTCGTCCGGGAACTTGATGGTCTTGGCGCCGCTGCGCTCGGCCGTCAGGCGCGCCACATTGGCCAGCGCGGACAGATACGCCGTTTCGGTGATGTCGGCCGCCGATTGCGCCACGACCGGGTTCATGCGCACCAGCACCTGGCCTTTCTTGACGGTGTCACCATCACGCACCAGCAGTTCCTGGACCGTACCGCCGGCCTGGTGCTGCACTGCCTGACGGTTCGATTCGGTGGCCACGGTGCCCGACAGGGGCACGCCCTTGTCGAGCGGCGCCAGCAGCGCCCACAGCAGGAAGCCCCCAAACCCCACCAGCACCACGATCCAGCCGATCCGGCTGAAAGCGCTTGCATCGGTCTTCACTTCAAGCGGCGTCGCATCGTGCGTGATGACTTCGGCCGCATCTTTCTTTACCAACTTCATGAGTTCGATTCTCCAGTAGTCGCTGGCATGGCGCCAGGCGCGGCCGGGGCTGCGCCTGCGCTACCTTTCAGTTCGGGATGGGCAGCAGGCACTGCGCCGGGGGCGCCAACGTCGGCGCCGGCTTGCTTGGGCGCCGCGCCTGCGGCACGTTCCTGCGCAAATTCGATCGCCTTCTTGTTGGCATCCTGGATGGCCGCCATTACCTGCGCGGTCGGGCCAAAGGCCTGTACCGCGCCGTCCTTGAGCACCAGCAGCTTATTGGTCGCGCCGAGGATGCTTGGTCGGTGCGTAATCAGCACGATCGTCTTACCGCGCCGGCGCAGGTCGAGCACCGCCTGTACCAGCGACTGCTCGCCGATCTCATCCAGGTTCGAATTCGGCTCATCGAGCACGATCAGGGCAGGATCGTCATACATGGCGCGGGCCAGGCCCAGGCGCTGTTTCTGGCCGCCGGACAGGCCGCCGCCGCCATCGCCCAAAGGGGTGTCGTAGCCCTTCGGCAGACGCAGGATCATTTCGTGCACGCCGGCGCGCATGGCTGCCGTCACGACTTTCTCGGCATCGATCTCGCTAAAACGGGCGATGTTTTCGCTGACGGTGCCGCTGAACAGTTCGATATCCTGTGGCAGGTAGCCGATGTGGGGGCCCAGTTCTGCCTTGTTCCACTGGTAAATATCGGCGCCATCCAGACGCACCTTGCCCATCATTGACGGCCACACACCAACCAGCAGGCGCGCAAGCGTCGATTTGCCTGAGCCGCTTTGCCCGATCACACCGAGCACATCGCCTGGGGCGATCGCAAAATTCAGATTACGCACGATTGGCGTCGACACGCCCGGCGGCGCTGCGGTCACGGCTTCCACGGTCAGGGCGCCTTTCGGTTTTGGCAGTTCCATGCCGGCAGGACGCACCACGTTGGTTTCAAGCAGCTTGGTCAGGCGCTCATGCGCGCTGCGGGTACTGCTCCAGCTCTTCCAGACACCGATCACCTGTTGCACTGGCGCCATAGTGCGGCCAACCAGGATCGACGCGGCGATCATCATGCCTGGCGTGATCTTGTTTTCGAGCACCAGCAGCGCGCCCAAGCCCAGCACCAGCGACTGCAGCGCGGTCTGGACGAACTTGGTCACGGCGCCGATGGTGCCGGCCTTCTGGCTGGCGTCGGCCTGCAGCGACAGGAATTTGCCGTGGGTCCGGAACCAGCGGCCCATCAGGTTTGGCAGCATGCCCATCGATTCGATGACTTCGGCATTGCGCAGGTTATTGGTGGCCATGGCGCTGGCAGACACTGCCATCGAGTTCGCTTCGGACAGCGGCGCGCGCGTGATGCGCTCGTTGACCACGGCCAGTACGATCAGGATCAGGGTGCCGCCCAGTGCGAACCAGCCAAGCGTGGGCTCGAACATGAAGATGACGAACAGGTAGATCGGGAACCAAGGCGCGTCGAAGAAGGCGAACAGCGCATTGCCGGTCAGGAACTGACGCAGGCTGGTCAAGTCATTGAGCGCCTGCCCGGCATTGCCGCCGGCGAGCTTGAGGTTTTGTTCGAAGGCCGCGGTATAGATGCGCTTGTTGAGCATCATGTCGAACTTGGCGCCGACCCGCACCAGCACGAAGGAGCGCACGACCTCGAGCGCTGCGATGAAGAGGAAGGCGCCCAGCATCAGCAGGGTCAGCATCAACAACGTGATTTCGTTACGGCTGGCCAGCACGCGGTCGTAGACCTGCAGCATGTACAGCGACGGGGTCAACATCAGCAGGTTGATGATGGCGCTGAATACACCGATCGTGATAAAGGTGCTCTTGAACGCGAGCAGTGCGCGCTCGATTTCATTTTTTTCGTTTAGCAGTTTTTTCATGGGCTGTAGTCTGAGAACAGAGCGGTATCGAGCATGTCTCGACCCACCTAGCAGTTTCTCAATAGCAAGACACTGTTCGGCACCGATATTATGCCGTAAAAACTCATATTTTTGTGATATTCGTCACATAATGTAGAGAATTTGACTACATTTTCGTCGTATGCCGACTACAAACGAAAAAACCCGCTACCTTGCGGTAGCGGGTTCCTGGTCTTTTGCAAGCCCGCCTAAGCGGGCAATACATTAGGCGCCAGCGCCGTCTTTCAGCGAGATCACGCCATTGGTCAGTTGCAGGTCGGTAGCATCGACACCAACCAGGCTGATGACGATGACGTCGTTGCTGGTCGAACCGTAAGCAGCTTTCTCGACGTGGACTTCGGTATTGGCGCCGTTCTGGATGAAGAAGACTTCCATCGCGGTGTCAACGCCAGTGCTGACAGCACCGGTGTTCAGAGTGAAGTTGTTGCCGATGTACAGCACGTCATCGCCGTTCACGCCGAAGTTGGTCAGGGTGACTGCATCAGCCGAACCCAGGGTGAACACGTCCGAACCGGTCAGGGCTGGAACGAAAGCGGTATTCAGTGCTGCTGGAGCCAGGTAGCCGGCATCGGTGAAATCAGCGTTGGCGGTGTCGATAGCTGCATCCAGGGCATCGTACTGTTTGACCAGGGCGTTAGCGGTGGTCAGGGCGCCGACCACTTTGGTCAGTGCAGCGACATTGCCTTGGGCAGTAGCTTGCTCGGTGGTTTCCGAGATGACCAGGTTAGCCTTGGTCAGGTCAGCAGCTGCCAGGGTGGTGCGTGCGCTGCTAGCAGCGGTCAGTGCATCGGTAGCGCCTTTGACGACCAGGTCAGCCTGGGCATCGGCACGTGCTGCGTTCAGCAGTGCGGTTACGCCTGGGGTGGTGGCTTCAGTGACGCCAGGTGCCAGGGTGGCCACGCCGGTGGTGGTGTCGATGTTGATCAGCAGGGTCGAGGTACCGCCAGTTGGGGTGAAGTTGATCGCGGTATCGGTAACAACAGCCACGCCTTTAGCGGTCGATTCGAAGACCGATTCAGCGGTCACCAGTGCGCCAGTGGTTTGCACTTGAGCCAGTTTAGCCTGATCCACCGACGTTTGAGCACGCACTTCGGCGTCGACGATTGCAGTGATCGACGAGCCAGCAGCGGTGCGAGCAGCAGCCAGCTCACCGTTAGCTTTGGTCAGCGCATCAGCAACTGCCTTCTGTGCATCGGCCACGAGTGCGGCTTTTTGGCCAGCGCTAGGAGCAGCAGTGTAGCCTGGCACTGCAGTGTTCAGTGCAGCTTCAGCGGCGGTCACGCGAGCATCGGCTTGAGCTTCAACGGTCAGCAGTGGATCGGTCAGGTTGTTGGCTTTGACGAAGTCAGCCATTGCCTTGTCAGCAGCGCGCAGTTCGGCGATGCCGGTTTCCAGCGAGAACGGGGTGCCAGCCTTGACGACAGCAGCGACGCTAGCGTTCAGGGTTGCTGGAACCAGAGCCGAGGTCAGCGACGCGTCGGTGGTGATGCCAGCAACGAAACCACGGGCAGCAGCGATTGCGTCGAAGCCAGCGTAGCCAGCGACTTCAGCTGCGGTGTCCAGGGCTGCGGTGAAGGCGGTAGCAGCAGCGACCTTGTTTTCCACGCGCTCTGCGTCGGTGGTCAGTGCAGCAGCAGCGACTTCAGCGACGATGGTGTCAACTTTGATGGTGCCCTTGGCCAGCAGATCGACCCAGTAAGCGCGGCCGGTTGCGTCAGCTGGACGGTTGAACAGGTTGGTGTAGATCGCGTCGACGATCTCGGTGTTCGATTTGCCGTAGAAGGTGACGATGTATTCTGGCGAAGCAGCGAAGGTTGCCGACACAGCAGCGGTCGAGCCGGCGTTTGCTTCGACAACGTTGGTCCAGTAGTCCAGGCCAGCTGGGTCAGCAGGACGGCCGAAGTATGCGACGTACAGTTCTTGAACTGCTGCGACGTGGGTAGCGACGATTGCCATGTATTGCTCCAAATAAAAAGTTGATCGATCGATCGAAATGTTGATTCAATATTGCAAGAGTGGGGGGCCACCCTTGTAAGCCCAACGGACCGCATCATGACAGATGCCGTGCCTTGTGTTGTGTGATGGCCGTCACATGCGGGACAAAGTTTACTGAAAAAATTACATAAATCGGACAAATTGACTTTGCACACTGTGATTTGAGCAAGGATTCTCTCGCATTCTCACGGGAAACCACCATTATCCGCCTTGTCATTATCACCATTACCCGCACCAATATATCCCCGCCTCTGTCACGCATTTAATGCAAATACATATGCGGAAAATAAAAAACCCCGGAAACACCGGGGTCTTTAATTAAACAATTACCATTATCAGCGCCAGGTGGCGCCACCATTGACCGTACGCCGATCGTCGATGCGCCCATCGAAAATCGTGGCAGCGCCACTCGATGGACCGCGCTCATTATTCAGCAGCCCCTGGATATTGAGATAGCCCTGGCGACCGGCTGCGTCGCCATACAGGCGGCCATCGCTAGTCACAGTACCTTCGCCGCGCAGCTTGACAATATCGTCCTTGGTCGTCAGATCCATATTGGTGTTGAAACTGCGCTTACCAAAGTCGACATTCAGCGAGCCGTTGGTCAACGTAGCGCCATCGGTGGTCGTAATGCCGCGACCATATTCGGTCGTGACATATGCCTCGCTGCTGCGCAGGCTGAAACCAACGGCGCCATTGTTTGGCGTGACATATTCCTTGCCAGGCGAACGATACAGCGCGAAATAGCCATTCAACGCGATCAGCTGGTTCTTGTCTCCTTCGGTCGCGTAATCGAGCACGGGCGCCAGGTCGCCCACCGGCTGCCAGCGACCCCAGATCGCCATGCGCTCGGCCGGATTCGGCACGCCGATTGGTGGCACGTTCGGATCCACAGGGACCGGCACCGGGACCGGCACCGGGATTGGCGTTGGCGTGCCCGGCGTGTCCTCCGGCGTCCCGGTTCCCGGATTGACAACCTTGTCGATCGCATTGCTCAGTCCGGCGTTCTTGGCCACCTCAACATTGACCTTGGGCTGATCGTTGTCTTTCTTGGCCATTGGTTCGTCAGGCCGCGCCGGCGCTGCCTGCCCCGGTCCTTGCGTGCCTTCTTCGAGCACCTGCGGCGCGGCTTGCCCGCGTGTGACCTGCACCAGCTGGCCGCGCTGGGCAGCGCTGAGCTCACGGCTGGTCGCGCCTTCGCACGGCCCGGCGCCGTCCGGACGGCAAGCGCCGGCGAATCCGCTGACCACCACGCCGCCCGAAAACACCGAGACGCGCGAGGTATCGTGGTCGGTAAACACCGTGAAATCGGTACCGCGCACGCCAATGGCGGCAACCGGTGTATTGAAACGGAAATTCTGGCGCGCGTGCTTGACCGCATCGCCCGACTTGCTGCGTGCGGTACCGCTGATCAACTCGAATTTGACGCGGGTGTTGGCCGGATTGTTCTGGTCGATACGGTAGGTCACGATGCGCGCCTGGGTCTGCGGCCGCAGGATGAACAGGCCGTTGTCGGCCGTCTTCACATAGATATAGCCATCCGCTCCAGTGGACAGCAGCTGCCCTTCCTCGACTTGGGCACCCTCCACGGCGGTACGGTCGCCAGCCTTGGCGGCGCCGGCGACGAAGACGATCTTGCCCGCGTCGGCGGCATGGGCAAACTGCGCTGCGCATGCCAGCATTGCGATCATCAATAATTTTTGCAAGATGGTTCCCCTTTCTTCGCTACTGTACCGTGCTGTCAAGACGGTGTTCTGTGACAACCATCACATTCTATCGCAACCCCAATGACCCTATCAGGAAAACTGTTTGTGGCATTTCCAAAAAAACAATGCATTCGAGCAACCCGAACGTTATACTCCCCTACCTGATTCCATCGACCCCATTAGACAAGAGCGCAGTGCGTGGCTGAACCGAGAACACAAGCACGACCCCGGGGACGCTGGGTCATCGCTGCGCTGGCTTTGATAGTGACCTTGTGGTCGCAATACAGCTTCCATGGACCGTTGTCGCTTTCTGACAACAGTTGGATGCGGGTCGGCCTCAACCAGGTTTCCTTCCTTCCCAACGAGTGGTTGCGCGACGCTTTCCTGCGCCTGCAGGTCAGCGAGGCGCCCGATCCGCGCATCCTGGTGGTCGACATCGACGAGGCCTCGCTGGGTGAATACGGCCCCTGGCCCTGGCCGCGCGAGCGCCTGGCCCACCTGGTCGAGATCCTTCTCTCAGAATACGGCGCGCGCGGCGTTGCCCTCGACATCTTGCTGCCGGCGCCGACCAAGGCCGCCGACGACGCCCGCCTGGCCCTACTGGCGGCGCACGGACCGCTGGTGCCAGCCCAGGCCTTCGATTTCGATTTCGCCGGCAACCGGCCGCAGCCGGTGCGGGATGGTCACCTGGGCGGCGCCGTCACGGCGTACGCGGGGGGCGTGCCGGCCACCGGCTATATCGGCAATTATGCGGCCCTGGCCGCCGCACCCCATATCGGCGCCATCGGCTTCATTCCCGATGCCGACGGCGCCCTGCGCCACGTCCCGTTGGTGACCAGCTTTAATGGAAAGGCCTATCCGGCGCTGGGTCTGGCCCTGGTCAACTGCTGCAGCGGCAAGGCGCCGCTGGCACTGGATGACACCGGCCTGATGCGCATTCCTTACCGGCGCGACTGGCGTGCCTACACGGTCGTGAGTGCGGCCGATATCCTGGCCCAGCGCATCGTCCCCGCGGGCGCCAGCGACCGCCTGGTGCTGGTCGGCTCGTCCTCGCTCGGCATGGGCGACCGGGTTTCGACGCCGCTCGCGGCCAACCGTCCCGGCCTGGGCGTCCAGGCCACCATCCTGTCGGCCCTGCTGGACCGTCAGGAAGGCAAGCTGCCCGCGCCGTGGCCGGGACGCCTGCTCGCCTGCCTGTTCGCTCTCGGCTCGTGCGTGGCCTGCACGCTGCTGTTCCCCCGCCTGTCGGCCGCCGCCTGCGTCGCCCTGCTCGGCGCCTGCTCGGCGCTTTGGCTGCTGCTGGCCTACGCGGCGGCGCCGCACGACCCGCTGTTTGCGCCGGTCGGCCCGCTGTTGACCAATCTGTTCCTGCTGGCAGTCGCCGTCCCCTACCAGTGGCAGCAAGCGCAGCGCCGCTCGCGTCACCTGCTGCAGACGCTGCGCCAGTACGTGGCCCCGGCCGTTGTCGAGCAGCTGCTGCGCAGTCGGGAGCAAGACCCGCTGCGCCCGCGCGAACGCGACGTCACTACCCTGGTGGCGGATATGGAAGGCTATACCAGCCAGGTCGAGACCTTGCCGGTGGAAGAAGCAGCGCGCCTGACGCGCGACTTCCTCGATTGCCTGACCGGCCCCGTGATCGATCACCAGGGCACGCTTGACAAGTACACCGGCGACGGCATGATGTCCTTCTGGGGCGCGCCGCTGCCGCTGGAGGAACACGCCGACCTGGCGCTCGATGCCGCCGGCGCCATGCGCCAGCGGGTGGCGGCGCTGAGCGCCACGCGCGTAGCCCTTGGCTACCCGCCGCTGCGGGTGCGAATCGGCATCGAGAGTGGCGCCGCGATGGCGGGCGACTTCGGCACGACCTTCCGCAGCATCTATACCGCCGTGGGCGACAGCGTCAATACCGCGGCCCGCCTGGAACAGGTGGCCCGCGATTTCCCGCACGACGTTATCATCGGGCCGGGCACGGTCCAGCGCAGCCGCCGCCACCGCTTCTTGGCCCTCGGCGAGCGCTTGCTGCGCGGTAAAGAAAAAGCTACTCCCCTGTATACTCTCGACACCAGCATGCATTCTTCGGCCAGTTCAGCTCGTCCCGTATCGGGCGCCACCCCGGAGGACGCGGCATGAGCCGGGCATCGACCTCCCTGCCTTCCCTCGCCTGTCTGGCGCTGGCACTCGCGCCTTGCTGGGCACTGGCGCAGTCGGACGCCCCGCCGCCGGATGCCGCGTCCGGGGGCGCCGTGGCCAGCGTTGTGCCGGGCGTGCCTGCAGCCGAAGAAGTGCTGTATCAGCAAGCCCTGCAGTCGCTGGCCGAGGGGCGCAAGAACGACGCCTCGGAACAGATGTCGCGCCTGGTCGGGATGGTGCCACAACACGCCGGCGCCTGGCTCGACCTGGCCCTGATCCAGTGCAGCCTGGGCCAGGGCGACGAGGCCGAGCGCCTGTTCGCCAATGTCGAAACGCGCTTCAACCCACGGCGCGAGATCCTTGAGCTAATCGCCGAGGCGCGCGACACCGGCTGCGTGAGCTGGACCCCGGTCAGTTCCGGCTCTATCAGTGTTACCCGCGGGGTGGACGATAACGTCAACCAGGGCGCCAGCAATTCGTCCTTCATCGTCGAAGGTCCCGACGGCACGGTCGAACTGCCGCTGCTGGAAGACTTCCTGCCGAAACGCGACCAGTACACGCAAGTGAGCGCCGACTACGTGCGCGACGTGACCGCCAACGGCACCCTGGGATTCCTGCAGTTCCAGGGCCGCCGCTATGACGGCCTGCGCGACTACGACACCGCATCCCTGTATGGCGGCCTGGAGTCGGCTTGGCGCGTGAAGGATTGGCTGCTGCGCGCCACCGGCTCGCTCGGCGTATCGGGCATGGGCGGTCATCTGTACCAGCGCCAGGGCCAGGCTCAGTTGCGGCTGACGCCGCCGCTGCCTCTGCCGCCACGCACCCAGCTGCACCTGATCGGCGCCGTTACCCGCAACGACTTTGCCAACCTCGACGCCTTCGATTCGGTACTGTCCGAGAGCCGTGTCCTGCTGAGCCACCATCTCGGCAGCTTCAGCGCCACTGCCGGTGCTGGATGGATGAGCGACCATGCCCTGGCCAATCGGCCGGGCGGCAATCGCCATGGCAATTACTTGAGCATGAGCCTGCGTCAGCCGCTCGCGCTGGGCGTGACGGCCGAACTGGCCTGGACGCGCCAGAGCTGGGATAGTACCAGTGCCTACTCGCCCGAACTGCTGATCGACCAGGTGCGGGCCCAGCGCACGCAGGTGGTACGCGCCTCACTCAGTTATCGGATCGGCAAGCAGCAGAGTGTTGTGCTGGAAGCACGTGCGGTGCGCAACCGCGAGAATATCTCCATCTTTCAGTACAATAACCGCCAGGTACAGCTGAGTTGGCAATGGCATTTACCTTGATCCAGGCGGTACAATCGCCGTCTTGAATCGGTAGAGAAGCGGTAGATGGCGATGGGCCTGGACGTAATCCTGTTTGTCTGCGCGGCCCTTGGCCTGTGCATCGGGTGCCTGGTACCCAACCGCTGGCTGCCGCCGCTGCCGAACGATAAGTTCCTGCATTTTGCGGCATTTGCCGTGTTGACCGTGCTGGCGCTGCGCATCGCGCACTCCGCGACCGAGACCGCCTGGTGGTTGGCTGGCCTGCTGGTATTCGGCTGGCTGGTCGAGTGCCTGCAAACGCTGGTTCCGGACCGCCGTTTCTGCTGGCGCGACATTGCCGCCAATGCTGCCGGCATCGGCAGCGCCGCCCTGGCCATGTTCCTGGCCGGGCATTTTTGACGAGACCGAATCAATCGATGAGTTCGAGCACCAAGCTTTCCACACTGGCGGCCGCGGCTGACGCCGCGCAAGGCGCTGCGCCCCAGTTGCAGGAGCGCCAGATCCAGGTCCACCTACGCAAGATTCCGCTGCTAGCCGATTTGACCGATGAAGAAATTGTCCAGGTCAAGGCCGAGCTGCGCTATCGCCATTTCCCGAAGCGCTCGGTGGTACTGCACAAGGGCGGCAATGCCGATGCCCTGCTGTTCCTGCTGTCGGGTCAGTTGCAGGTGATCGACGTCACCGAAGATGGCCGCGCAGTCGGCCTGCGCATGCTGGCGGCGGGCGACTTCTTCGGCGAGATCGCCCTGATCAACGGCTCGACGCGCTCGGCGTCGGTGGTATCGACCAGCGAAGTATTGGTCGCTTTCCTGCCCGCCTCGACCGCACTGCACCTGTTCTCGCACTCGCCGTCGGTAGCGCGCAAGATGCTGGGCCACCTGGCCCAGAAGATCCAGCGCGATTCCGAATTCCGCGCACTGCTCAGCATTAACAACACCACGCGCCGCATCTACACGTATATCGCCTTGATGCAGCATACCGAGGATGGCAATGGGCGGCGCGTCGTCGACAACCTGCCGACCCACCAGGATATTGCCAATATGATCAACACGAGCCGCGAAACCGTGACCCGCGCGCTGCTGGTGCTGGCCCAGCAAGGCGTAGTGCAGAAAGAGGCTCACCGGCTGGTGATCCTCGATCCGGATGCCCTGCAACGACTGGCCCAGGGCGGATAAGCCTGTAGTTGCGCCCCACACCGCCTGTTACGTCAAATGACACGTCGTTACAATTGAACAATTTGTGTACTGGACCGTCGGGTATAATTCCGCTCTTAACGCTAGAGCAACACTATGACGACAACACTTCTGCCCTTGTTCAAGGCGCCTCTAATTACCCCATGATTTCGCCCCTGATGCTGCAAGGCCTGTGGGCCTACCGCGGTTTCGTGCTGGGCAGCGTCAAACGCGAATTCCAGTCGAAGTACGCCAACGCCATATTGGGCGCCGTCTGGTCCGTGCTCAGCCCGCTCGCCATGATCCTGGTATACACCGTGATCTTTGCGGAGGTCATGCGCGCCAAGCTGCCCGGCTCGGATTCCACCTTCGCCTACTCGATCTACCTGTGCGCCGGCATCCTGACCTGGGGCCTGTTCGCCGAGATCGTCGGCCGTGGCCAGACCATGTTTCTCGAGCAGGCCAACCTGCTCAAAAAAGTCAGCTTCCCGCGCATCTGCCTGCCGGTGATCGTGGTGCTCAATGCCCTGGTCAATTTCGGCATCATCTTCGGCCTGTTCACCGTCTTCCTTGTCGTCACCGGCAATTTTCCCGGCCTGGCCTACGTGGCCCTGGTGCCGGTCCTGATCCTGCAAGTGCTGCTGGCGCTGGGCATCGGCATGGTGGTCGGCATCCTGAATGTCTTTTTCCGCGACGTCGGCCAGTTCATGACGATCGCGATCCAGTTCTGGTTCTGGTTCACGCCGATCGTCTACCCGGCCAGCATCCTGCCCGAGCACATCCGGCCGCTGCTGGACTGGAACCCGATGGCGCCGATTATCGGCGCCTGGCAAACGGTGCTGGTCAAGGGCGCGCTGCCCGACTGGTCGAGCCTGGTCTTCCCGCTGGTACTGGCGCTGCTGCTGTGCACCCTCGGGCTGCGCATGTTCCGCAAGCGCGCCGGCGAAATCGTGGACGAACTGTAATGGGCTCGATCGTCGCCACCGGCCTGGGCAAGGCCTACAAACACTACAAGAACCGCTGGGCGCGCCTGGCGGACTGGACCCTGCCGGGCCAGCGCCACACCCTCAAGTGGGTGCTGGAAGATATCGGCTTCACCATCCAGCCGGGTGAAGCGGTCGGCCTGATCGGCGTCAACGGCGCCGGCAAGAGCACACTGCTCAAGCTCATCACCGGCACCACCCAGCCCACCACCGGGGCCGTCACCCTGCATGGCCGCGTCGCGGCCCTGCTCGAACTCGGCCTGGGTTTTCACCCCGATTTCACCGGCCGCCAGAACGCGCTGATGGCCGGCCAGATGATCGGTCTCGATGCCGCCCAGGTCGAGGCGCTGATGCCCGAGATCCTGGCCTTCGCCGACATCGGCGACTATATCGACCAGCCGGTGCGGGTCTACTCGAGCGGCATGCAGGTGCGCCTCGCATTCGCGGTGGCGACCTGCGTGCGGCCCGACATCCTGATCGTCGACGAAGCGCTGGCGGTGGGCGACGTGTTCTTTCAGCAGAAGTGCTTCGCCCGCATCGAAAGTTTCATCAAGGCCGGCACCACCCTGCTGTTCGTCTCGCACAGCGCCGGCACCGTCCTGAATATCTGCGACCGCTGCATCTTTTTGCGCGGCGGCAAGGTCGCCTTCGATGGCGCGCCGGCCGACGCCCTCGACCTGTACCAGGCCGAACTGCTCGGTCGCGCCGACCAGGCGCCGGACGCGATCCGGATCCAGGGCGGGCCGGCCGCGCCGGCACCGCTCGAGCGCGCACACCTGACCGTCCTTGGCGGCAAGACCGGCAGCATCACGACCGCCAGCGCCGATTGCGTCGGCGTGCGCCTGCTCGACCGCCACGGCGAGGAACGCGCCACCCTGGTGGCCGACGAGATGGTCACGCTGCAGGTCGACTACCTGCTGCACGAGGACGTCGCCGATCCGCATATCGGCTTCAAGATCCGCAACCGCTTCGGCGCCACCCTGTTCGAAACCAATAGCTACTGCATGCGCGCCACCGCGCAGCCGGCCGCGCGCGGCGCCATCCTGTCCGCCAGCTTTGCCCTGAACCTGTCGCTGTTCCCGGACGAGTACACGCTCACGGTCGGCCTGGGCGGCGGCGGCCATGGCGAAGGCTCGTTCGAGAAGGTGCTGAACTACCTGCACGAAGCACACAGCTTCGTGGTCGCCCCCAACCCGCAGGCGATCGTGTGGGGCGGCCTGGTCAACCTGCACCCGCAGCTGCACATGAGCATCCGCTGAACCGAATGGACATCACCATGCCAGAGAACACCCCTCCTTCCCGGCCAGACCACGGCGCCGTCGTGCGCGGCCTGTACCGCGGCTTCCTGGGTCGCGAACCCGACCCGGCCGGCCTGGCCTACTGGAGCGGCCGCCTGGCCGCGGGCGCCATCGCCGACGAACTGCTGGCGGCCCTGATGGCCTCGGACGAATACCGCCTCGGCCAGGGCGCGGCCAGCGCCGCCGGCCTGGACGCGCTCAAGGCGCGTGTGGCCGCGGCCAGCGCCCCGTTGCTGGCACGAGCGCTCACCGTGGTCGACATCGGCGCCCAGGAACTCGAGAACGAGGACCACATCTACGCGCCGCTGACCCGCCACGGCCTGCCCTACCGCATCATCGGCTTCGAGCCGCAGCAGGACAAGATCGAGGCCAGCCGCCGCAACAATCCGGACAGCCGGGTCACCCTGTACCCGACCTTCATTGGCGACGGCGGGCGCCACACCTTCCACATCAATAACGACGACGCCACGTCCTCGCTGCTGCCGTTCAACCGTGCGCTCACCGCCAGCCTGCGCGACCTCGACCACCTCGAGACGGTGCAGCGCGAAGATGTCGCCACCAGCCGCCTGGACGACGTACTGAAAGCCGAAGGCGCGCTCGATTTCCTCAAGCTCGACATCCAGGGCTTCGAACTGCCGACCCTGCGCCATGCGAGCGAGGTCCTGGCGCGCACCAATGTCGTGCACTGCGAAGTGTCGTTTGCCCCGATCTACGAAGGCCAGGCCCTGTTCTCCGAGATCGAGGCGCTGCTGCGCGCGGCCGGCTTCTGGCTGCTCGACTTCTCGTCGCTGTGCCGCTACCCGAGCGCCGGCAGCGCCGCGCGTTCGCGCGACCGCCTGGGCTGGGGCGACGCCGTCTTCGTGCGCCAGGGCGCCAGTGCGCAGGACCTGCTGGCCCAGGCCCTGGTGCTGCTGCTGGTGTACGACAAGCCATCTGCCGCGCAGGCGCTGGCGCGCCAGGCCGACGCGCTTGGCGCCACCGGCATCGCCGCCCTGTTCGACGAGGCCGCTGCATGAAGCCGTTCATCTCCTACGCCCAGAATGGCGAAGACGTGCTGCTGTGGCGCGCGCTCGGCCACGTCAAGCACGGCTTCTATATCGACGTCGGCGCCAACGACCCGGTCGAGCACTCGGTCACCAAGGCTTTCTATGAACGCGGCTGGCGCGGCATCAGCATCGAGCCGCTGCCGTCGTTCCACCAGGCCTTCGAAGAACAGCGCCCGCACGACGTCAACCTGGCCATCGCGGCCGGCGCCACCGATGGCGAACTGACCCTGTACGATGTGCCGGCGGTGCGCGGCTGGGCCTCGCCCGAAGCGTCGGTGGCAGAGATGCACCGCGCCGAAGGCCATGAAGTGGCCGAGATCACGGTGCCGGTGCGCACCCTGGCGTCGGTCTGCGCAGAACACGTGCAGGGCGAGATCCACTTCCTGAAGGTCGACGTCGAAGGCTTCGAGGGCGAAGTGCTGCGCGGGATGGACTTCGCGCGCTGGCGCCCGTGGGTGCTGGTGATCGAGGCGACGCTGCCGAACAGCCGCGAGACCAACCACGCCAGCTGGGAGCACCTGGTCACCGGCCAGCGCTACCGCTACGCCTGGTTCGATGGCCTGAACCGCTATTACGTGGCGGAAGAACACGCCGAACTGCTGGCCAGGCTCGATATCCAGCCGAACGTGTTCGACGAATTCATCTCGCACCACCTGGACTCGGCCTGGCAGCGCGAACGCGCGGCCAATGCCGCCCTCGGCACGGCCGACGGACGGATGCGCGAGCTGGCCGCCCAGGCCGAGCACCACCGCGCCCAGAATACCGAGCTGCTGTGGCAGATCGGCGGCGCCAACGACCGCACCGACCAGGCCAACGCCCGCGCCGACCATGCGCACGAGCGCGCCGACCTGGCCGACAGCCGGGCCGCGGCGCTGTCGCACCGGCTCGACCAGGTGCATGCCGATACGGTCAGGCTGACCGCCTGGGGCAAAGACCTGGAAGCCCACATCGCCGCCATGCAGCAAAGTACCTCATGGAAGGTGACGCTGCCGCTGCGCCGCGCGGGCAGCCTGCTGCGCAAGCTGCGCCAGCCGAACCGCACCAAACGCATCGTCACGCGCCTGACCCGCAACGAGGCGCTGCGCCGCCTGTTGATCCCGATCCTGCTGCGCTTCCCGGCGCTCAACCGGCGCGTCGCCATGGGCCTGGCCACCATCAAGCAGGTGGCGCCCGAGCCGCTGCCGCCCGGTGTCGATCCGGTACCGGACGCACTGCGCGCCCTGCCGGCCTCGGTGCGCACCGTGCTGACCGATCTCCAGCGTGCCCGCAATCTTCATTCAGGCCAATAATCCATGCGTCTAGTAATCGATCTTCTCGGCTATGCCAACCGCGTCGACCCCGCCGCGCTGCGCCTGTGCGCATTGCTGGCGCGCCAATGCCCCCCTGAGGCCGAGCTGTGGGTGGCGGCGCCATTGAACGACCCGGACGCCCTGGAAATCGTGCGTCTGGAACCGGCCCTGGAGCGGCGCGTGCGTAGTATCGCGCTGCCGTCGGGCGGCGCGGTTCGTACCCAGCTGCGGCGCCATGCGCTGCATGGCCTGGTCGGCCAGCGCGCCGGCGCGGTACTCGCCGTGGGCCGTCCCGCTACTGCCGGCATCCAGGACGATGCAGCGTATCCGGTGCTGGTGCAGGATCCCGCCGCCAACCTCGATGCCGGCGCGCTGTTCGATACCCTCATCGCGCTGGCGCGCGAAGGCGTGGCCAGGGCGCCCGTAGCACGGCCCAAGCTGGCCTATGTGTCGCCACTGCCGCCGGTCCATTCCGGCATCGCCGACTACAGCGCCGAACTGGTGCCCGAGCTGGCCAAGTTCTACGAAGTCGAGCTGGTGGTCGCGCAAGAGACGGTGCTTGACGGACGCCTGGACGGCATGGCGCGGCGCGACCCGGCCTGGCTGCGCGCGCATGCGCATGAATTCGAGCGCGTGCTCTACCACTTCGGCAATTCGCACGCCCACCAGCACATGTTCGAACTGCTGCGCGACGTGCCGGGCACCGTGGTGCTGCACGACTTCTTCCTGTCGGGCGTGCTCGACAACCTGGAGCGCGAGGAGTACCTGCCCAAGGGTTTCCTGCGCGCGCTGTACGAGTCGCATGGCTACAGCGGCCTGCTGTCGCACTGCAAGGAAGGCCGCAATCCCTCGATCTGGAAGTACCCGCTCAATAAAGGCGTGCTGGACCATGCCAACGGCGTGATCGTGCATTCCGATTTCTCGCGCCAGCTCGCCGCCGACTGGTATGGCGCCGACGCCGCCGACGGCTGGCGCACGATTCCGCTGCTGCGGGGCCGCGCGGACGGCTGCGCCTCGGATGCCGAACGCGCCCGCGCGCGCCTTGATGCGCGCGCCCGCCTGGGTCTGCATGACGATGACTTCGTGGTGTGCAGCTTCGGCATGCTCGGCAGCACCAAGCTGAACGCCGAACTGCTGGACGCCTTCTTCGCTTCGCCTCTCGGCGCCGATCCGCACTGCCACCTGGTGTTCGTGGGCGCCAACGATCCCGGCCCTTACGGCGAACAGCTGCGCGAGAACATCGCCGCCAGCGAGGCCGCGCAGCGCATCCGCATCACCGGCTTCGTCGACGCCGCCGCGTATGCCGACTGGCTGGCCGCCTGCGACGGTGCGGTGCAGCTGCGCAGCGCGACCCGTGGCGAGACCTCGGCCTCGGTGCTCGATTGCCTGCTGTACGGCGCGCCCACGATCGTCAATGCACACGGCTCAACTGCGACGCTCGATGGCGAGCTGCTGATCAAGCTCGACGACAAGTTCGCACTCGCGGACCTGTCGGCGGCCCTGGCCAGCCTGCGCCAGGATGGCGCACTGCGCGCACGCCTGGCGCGCCGCGCACTCGACTTCATGGCCGCCCACCATGCGCCGCAGCATGTGGGCCGCCTGTTTGCCGAGGCGATCGAAGACTTTGCGCGCGACGCGCGCGGCGCTGTCTACCGCCGCGTGGTGCACACCGCGGCGCCGCTGGCCGCCGAGAGCAAGCTGCCGGCGCTGGCCGCCGCGATCGCCTTCAACCGCGCGCCAACCCCGCAGCGCCAGTTGCTGGTCGACGTCTCGGCGTTGATCCAGTCCGACCTCAGGACCGGCATCCAGCGCGTCGTGCGCAGCATCCTGCTGTCGATGATCGCCAACCCGCCGCCGGGATTCCGGATCGAACCGGTGTATTCGCGCGGCGGCAACCAGCACTACATCTACGCCCGCAACTTCGGCATGAAGCTGGTCGGCGAGACCGAGCTGGTGCTGGAAGACGCGCCGTGCGACATCCGCGCCGGCGACATCTTCTTCGGCCTCGACCTGTTCACCACCGGCACCACGCAAAACGAGCAGCGCCTGCTCGACCTGCGCATGCGCGGCGTGGAAGTGTATTTCGTGGTCTACGACGTGCTGCCGATGCTGCGCCCCGAGGTATTCCCGTTCGGGACCGAGCAGTACTTCGGCGACTTCCTGCGCACCGTGCACAAGGTGTCGGACGGCGTGCTGTGCATCTCGCGCGCCGTGGCCGACGAACTGGCCGGCTGGATCGCCAGCGAAAAGCTCGAACGCCGCAGTCCGCTCAAGCTGGCCCACTTCCACCTGGGCGCCGACATCGACGCCAGCGCGCCGAGTTTCGGCCTGCCGCCGGAGGCCGACCAGGTGCTCGCGGCGCTGGCCCAGCGTCCCAGCTTCATCATGGTCGGCACGGTCGAGCCGCGCAAGGGCCATGCCCAGGCGCTGGCCGCCTTCGAACTGCTGTGGGACAGCGGGGCCGATGTCAACCTGGTGGTGGTCGGCAAGGAAGGCTGGATGGTCGAAAAGGTGTGCCAGCGCATGGCCGAGCACCCCGAGAAAGCCAAACGCCTGTTCTGGCTGGCCGGGATCTCGGACGAGATGCTGCAGAAGCTGTACGCCGCCTCCTCGGCCCTGCTGGCCCCGTCCGAAGGCGAAGGCTTCGGCCTGCCGCTGATCGAAGCGGCCCAGAAAGGCATCCCGATCCTGGCGCGCAGCCTGCCGGTGTTCCGCGAAGTCGCGGGCGAGCACGCCGCCTACTTCGAGGGCCTGGCGCCGCAGGACCTGGCCAGCGCGGTCACCGCCTGGCTGGAACTGCAGCGCGCCGGTACGGCGCCGCAATCGACCGGCATGCCGTGGCTGACCTGGGACGGCGCCGCCCGACAGGTGCTGGAGGTGCTGGTGGGCCGGCGTTTCTACAAGACCCTGCCAGGCATGGCGCAGCCAGACGTCCATACGCGATAATCATGTCATGAACGCAAACGCTACCCCTTCCATGAACCAGCTCGACCAGTTGGCGCCGCTGCGCGCGGCGCCCGCCATCGCGGTCGTGATCCCGAGCTACCGCGTCACCCGCCACATCATCGGCGTGATTGCCGGCATCGGGCCCGAGGTGTCGCGCATCTACGTCGTCGACGACCGCTGCCCGGACGGCAGCGGCGCCTTCGTACGCGCCAACTGCCTCGATCCGCGCGTGACCGTGCTCGAACACGATGTGAACCAGGGCGTGGGCGGCGCCGTCATGACCGGCTACCGCGCCGCGATCGACGACGGCGCCAGCGTGATCGTCAAGATCGACGGCGACGGCCAGATGGATGCGTCCCTGATCCCTACTTTCGTGGCGCCGATCCTGGCCGGCGAAGCCGACTACACCAAGGGCAACCGCTTCTTCAACCTGGAGCGCCTGGGCGCGATGCCGCCGGTGCGCCTGTTCGGCAACGCCATGCTGTCGTTCATGACCAAGCTGTCGTCGGGCTACTGGCACCTGTTCGATCCGACCAACGGCTACACGGCCATCCATGCCGATGCCGCGCGTTACCTGCCGTTCCAGAAGATCAGCAGGCGCTACTTCTTCGAGAGCGACATGCTGTTTCGCCTGAACACGCTGGGCGCGGTGGTGGTCGATGTGCCGATGGACGCGGTGTATGGCGACGAAGTGAGCAACCTGAAGGTCTCGCAGGTGATCACCGAGTTCGCGGCCAAGAACGTGCGCAACTTCTTCAAGCGCCTGTTCTACAACTACTACCTGCGCAACCTGTCGGTGGCGTCGCTCGAGTTGCCGATCGGCGTCCTGCTCACGACCTTCGGCCTCATCTACGGCATCATCCACTGGATCGCCTCGGCCCAGAGCGACGTCGCGACCCCGGCCGGCACCGTCATGCTGGCCGCGCTGCCGGTGATCATGGGGGTACAGCTGATCCTGGGCTTCCTGAACTACGATATCGCCTCGGTCCCGACCCGCCCGCTGCACAAGAAAACGCTGTTCCGGCGCCGCCACGATGATTGAGCCGGCGCGCCTGCGCCAGTTCGGCGTGTTCCTGGCCGGCGGCGTGCTGTGCGCCGGGATCGACATCGGCCTGATGCAGCTGTTGATCATGAAGGGCTTCCACCACTCGGCGGCGGCCAGCGCCGGCTTCGTGGCGGGACTGCTGGTGAATTACGCGTTCCACAGCCGGGTCACCTTCGACCAGGCCGCATCGAAAGCCAGCTTCGCACGCTATATGTGCGTGGTGGGCGTGAACTATGTGTTGACCATTGCCTGCGTCGCGCTGGCGGTGGCCGTCGCCGACAACCCGCTGGCCGGGAAGATCCTGTCGCTGCCGCTGGTGGCGGTAAATGGATTCCTGCTCAGCCGCTACTGGATCTTCAAGTGATGCGCATCGCTCCCATTGACCACGACCAGACTACCCTGGCCCAGTACGGCGCCCTGTTCACCGCCTGCTTCCCCGGCGCCGACAAGTTCACGCCCGCGTATCTGAGCTGGCTGTACGCGGCCAACCCGGATGGCCCGGCGGTCGGCATGGATGCCTGGGACGGCGAGCGCCTGGCCGCCCATTATGTGTGCATCCCCGCGCGCGTCTGGATCGAAGGCCGCGAGGTGCTGGTGCTGCTGTCGCTGAACACTGCCACCCATCCCGACTACCAGGGCAAGGGCCTGTTCACCAAGCTCGCCGCCGCGACCTTCGAGGCTGGCGCCGCGGCCGGCTTCGACGGCGTGTATGGCGTGGCCAATGCCAACAGCACGCCGGGCTTCGTGCGCAAGCTCGGTTTCCAGCTGGTGCGTCCGCTCGAGGCGCGCGTGGGCCTGGGCACGCTGTCGCACGGCGCCAAGGCGCCGGCTGCGCAACTGTCGTTCGAGCGCAGCTGGAGCCCGGAGTCCCTGGCCTGGCGCTGCGCCAATCCGGACAACCCGGTGCACCGCCGTCACAAGGGCGAGCGCCAGCAGTTGTATGCGGCCGCCTTCGGCTTGCGCCTGCCGGCCTATGCCGAACTCGATGGCGGCGTCCACGCACCGGTGGACGGCAACGCGCCGCCCCTCTCGCCCGCGCGCCTGCTGATCGGGCTGGCGCCGGACGCCAATGCCAGCTGGTGGAATTACGCCAGCATTCCGCAGCGTCTGCGGCCGTCGCCGCTGAACCTGATCTACCGCTCGTTTGTCGCGCGCGTGACGGCGCTCGACCCCGCCCGCATCCAGTTCAGCTTCCTCGACTTCGATGCCTATTGAACCGGTCGCCCTGTTCGTGTTCGCCCACCAGGACGACGAGTTCGGGGTGTTCGAGCGCATCGCCGCCCTGCGCCGCCAGGGCGTGCGCGTGGCCTGCGCCTACCTGACCGATGGCCAGACGGCCAGCGCCAGCGCCCAGGTCCGCAATGCCGAATCGCTGGCGGTGCTGGCGCAGCTGGGCGTGGAAACGGGCGACGTGGCGTTCGCCGGCCAGCAGCTGGGCATCGGCGATGCGCGCCTGCCCTTGCACATGGATGCGGCCGGGCGCTGGATCGCCGCCTGGATGGACAGTTTCTGCCCGATCGAGGCGATCCACGTGACGGCCTGGGAAGGTGGCCACCACGACCATGACGCGCTGCACGCGCTGGTCGTCACGCTGGCCGCCGAACGCGGACTGGTGTCGCGCACCTGGCAATTCTCGCTGTACCAGGCCCAGGGCCTGCCTGGCCCGCTGTTCCGGGTATTGGCGCCGCTGGCTGCCAATGGCCCAGTCACCACGATCCCGATCGGCTGGGCGGCGCGCCGTCATTACCTGCGCCTGTGCCTGTCGTATCCGTCGCAGCGCGTTACCTGGATCGGCCTGTTCCCTTTCGTGCTGCTGCACTATCTGCTGCGCGGCGATCAGGCGCTGCAAGGCGTCGATCCGGCCCGGCTCGACCAGCGTCCGCATGCGGGCGCGCTGTACTACGAAAAACGCCATTTCTTCACCTGGGACCGGCTGCGCGCGGCGATCGCCGCCTGGCGCGCCGGGCAAACGCAAGCCACCTGAGCATCGAGCATGAAGCAGCGCACCAAGTCGACCACCCAGCCGGCCGCGGCCGCCCGTCCCACATCACCCGGGGCCTGGCTGGTGCTCGCGCTCGGTCTGGTGGCCGTATTCGCCTGGCTGCTGCAGCGTAACCTGGGCCTGAACCCGGTGATCTTCGCCGACGAGCTGTACTACAGCCGCATGGCGCGCCTGCTGCCGCCGGGCGAGGCGCTCGTGCCGTCCTACCTCTACCTGTGGATGTTCAGCGCGAGCAATGCCTGCGGCCCGGGCTTTCTCGATTGCGTCCGCATCGGCAATGCGCTGCTGTTCGTCGGCGCCGGCCCCTTCATCTACCTGATTGCGCGCCGGGTGACGGCGCCGGTGGCGGCAATCGCCGTGACGCTCCTGAGCCTGCTCGCCCCGTTCAACCTCTATACCGCCTTCTTCATGCCCGAGGCGACCTATTACTTCGGCTTCGTCGTGCTGAGCTGGTTGCTGCTGACCCGCACTGCCTGGCAGCCGGCCCGCCTGGCGCTGGCGGCCGGGATCGTGCTCGGCATGATGAGCCTGGTGAAGGTCCACGCGCTGTTCCTGCTGCCCGGCCTGTGCCTGTTCCTGATCGGCGCCGCCTGGCTGCGCGCTCCCGACAGCCGCTGGCTGCGCGCCGGCCTGGGCGGCGCTGCCATGCTCGCTCTGTCCATGCTGGCGGTCAGACTGGGCCTGGGCTACCTGCTGGCCGGCGCGCCCGCGCTCGGCCTGTTCGGCAACTTCTACGCCACCGCCGCCGCCTCGGGCAGCGGCACGTCGCTGCTCGACCTGGCCGGCCCCGCCTTCGTCAACGGGCGCGGCCACCTGATGGTGCTGGCGCTCCTGATGCCGCTGCCGATGGCGGCCCTGCTGCTGGCGCTGCTCAGCCGCGGGGCCAGGCGCGCGGCCGGCGCCGATGTCAACCGCCTGGCCCTGTACACCATCCTGGCCCTGGGTTCGGCGGCCGGCGTGACCGTCGCCTATACCGCCTCGATCGCCGGTGTCGGCCCGCACGAAGTGCTGCGTCTCCACCTGCGCTACTACAGCTTTACCTTCCCGCTGCTGCTGGCGGTCGCCGCCGCCGTGGCCCACCATGGCCGCGTGGCGCCGCGCCTGCGTCTGCTGGCGGCCGCCCTGGTCGGCGCTGCGGTGGTGGCCGGCCTGCTGCTGCTGCCGCTGTATTCCATCAATCCGGTCGACGGCCCCGAGATCGCCGCCATCGACTTCCAGGCCTGGGGCGCCTGGGCCACTGCCGCGCTGGCCCTGTTGACGCTGGCGCTGTGGGCCGCCGGCCAGCGCCTGGCCGCGCCGCTATTCCTGTTCGGCGCCGTGCCGCTGACGCTGCTCCTGGGCGCCGGCGTCACCTCGAACTACCTGGCCCAGGTGGTCAACGACTGGGTACCGGACCGCGCCGGCAAGGCCGCGCGCGACCATGTGCCGGCCGCCGAACGCCACCTGATCACGGTGGCGGGCGACCAGGTGGTCGACATCATGCGCGCGCAATTCCATATCGACGACAAGGACGTCGGCATGCTCGAACTGCCGCCCGGCGCGCCGCTGGAACGCTACCAGCTGCCGGCGCGCCAGCCCTGGTTGCTGGTCATGGGCCAGCATGCCTTGCCCGACGACATAAAGCCCGTGCTGCAGACCCCGGACTATGCGCTGGTGCGGCTCGATCCGGGCCTGCGCATGCTGGCGGTGGCGCGGCTGGCCGACGACTTCGGCGGCGCCAACCCGATCGCGTCGGCCACCGGCATGGCGGTGTCCGAGCCCTGGGGCCGCTGGTCGGACGGCAAGCGCGTGGTGCTGCATTTCGCGCAGCCGCTGCCGCGCCAGCTCGACCTGATCGTCAAGGCGCGCGCCTACGCCGCCAATACCGGGCTGCCCTTCACCATGCACGTGGGCCAGGCGTCGCAGCCCTTCCGCGTGGGCGGCAGCTTCCAGGAAATTCGCTTGCACTTTGCCACCGACGGCATGCAGCGCAGCGTGACCATCGATGTGCCGCGCCCGACCGCGCCGCGTACGCTCGGCGAATGGCCGGACGACCGCGAACTGGGCATCGGCATCGTCGAGATCGGCGTCGCGACGCGCGCTGCGCCCACCACGAAGACACCATGACCATGCACTCCCCTACCCGCCAAGCCGACCGCGTGGTCGTCTCCACCTTTGACAGGCACCGCACGGCCTGGGCAATCCTGGCCGGCCTGGTCCTGGCCGCCCTGGCCGCCTGGCTCGCGCTGCGCAACCACGGCCTGAATCCCACTGTCTTCGCCGATGAGTGGTACTACAGCAAGATGGCGCGCCTGCTGCCGCTGGCCGACGCCCTGGTGCCATCCTATCTCTACCTGTGGATCTTCAGCGCCAGCGCCGGCTGTGGCGCCGGCTTCCTCGAGTGCGTTCGCCTTGGCAACCTGGCGTTCTACCTGGCCGCCGTGCCCTTCCTCTACCTTGTCGCACGGCGCTATATGGAACGGCCCTGGGCGAGTGCGATCGCCCTGCTGTCGATGCTGGCCCCGCTGAACCAGTACACCGCCTATTTCATGCCCGAGGCAAGCTATTATTTCGGCTTCTGCGTACTGAGCTGGCTGATGCTCGCGCGCGCGCAGTGGCCACAGTCGCTGTTGGCGGTGGCCGGCGGCGCCGTGCTCGGCGCGATGAGCCTGATCAAGGTGCATGCCCTGTTCCTGGTGCCGGCGCTGGCCCTGTTCCATGTGTACGCCAGCTGGAACGCCGGCGGCGCCTGGCTGCTGCGCGGGATCATCGCGGCGGTACTGACCGCGGCGCTGACGGTCGCCGTCAAGTTCGGGCTCGGCTTCCTGCTGGCCGGCGACGCCGGCCTCAGCCTGCTGGGCCCGTTCTACCAGGGTGCAGTCAACCACGACGGCGCCAGCGCGCGCCTGGCGCTGCTGGCGCCGGCATTCATCAATGGCCGCGGCCACCTGATGGCGCTGGCGGCGCTGATGGGCGTTCCGCTGGCCATCCTGCTGCATGGCCTGTGCACCAGCCTGGCCCGCGGCGGCCGGCAACCGGGCCAGGACGTCAACCTGCTGCGCGTGTACGTGCTGCTGATGCTGGGCGCGGCGCTCGGCATGACCATCATGTACACCGCCACCCTGGCGCGCCCCGACAACAACGAAGGCCTGCGCCTGCACCTGCGCTACTACAGCTTCGTATTCCCAATGGTCTGGATCGGCGCCGCTGCCAGCGTGCACGGCGCGCGCGATCTGTTGCCGCGCCTGCGCTGGGTCATCGCGGCGCTGTTCGCCATCGTGCTGGTGCTGGCCTGGTTCAAGCTGCCGACCTATGTGGGCAATCCGGTCGATGGTCCCGATGCCGCTGCGCTCATCGTCGCGCCGAATGTCGGCGGGCGGTCGCTGGGACACCTGCCACTGGCCCTCCTGATCGCGATGCAGCTGGCGCTGCTGGCGCTATGGGCCGCCGGGCGTGCACAGATCGGGCGCCTATACCTGCTGAGCGCGCTGCCATTCTCGATGCTGCTGGCCCAGGGCCTGATCTGGAACTGGACCCAGGCCCACCGTCCGGACGGCTTTGGCGAACGCGCCGCCAAGGCGGCGCTGGCGCACGTGCCGATGGCCGAACGCGGCCAGGTCATGGTGGCCGGCAACGATCTGACCCAGGTAATGCGGGTCCAGTTCCACCTCGATCACCCCGGCACCAAGGCGCTCGAATTGCCGGGCAATGCGCCGCTCGCCGAATACCAGATGCCGCTCGATCACCGCTGGCTGGTGATCATGGGCGAGCACGACGTCAAGGGCCCCGCCACCGTCATCGAACAGGGACCGGATTTCACGCTGCTGCGCGTGGCCGCGCCGGCGCCTGCCTTCGCCCGCGTCAAGCTGACGGAAACGCCCGATCCGGCGTTCATTGCCGGCATCGAAGGCCTGTCGGCCATCGAGCCCTGGGGCCGCTGGTCGGATGCCAGGCAGGTCGTGTTCCATTTCGTTAAACCCTTGCCGCGCAGCTTCGGCCTGGTCATCAATGGCCGCGCTTACGGCGACAATGCCACGCTGCCGTTCACGATTCGTGCCGGCAATGTCACCAAGACCTTCCACATCGGCTGGAGTAATGAGCCAGTGGGCATGCGCTTCGACACCGACGGCAGCGCACACAGCCTGGTCATCGACGTGCCCAAGCCTACTTCGCCCGCTGCACCGGGCACGCCGGGCGACCAGCGCATGCTGGGCATCGGCCTGAGCGACCTGACCTTCACCGAGGCAATGCCGGCGGATACG